>OHFV01000001.1_pt1 | contig 165097 bp, 169 predicted proteins | sample 1567611 | NCBI WGS metagenome assembly OHFV01 (sample SAMEA3879532, study PRJEB24766) | human gut metagenome | biome: human-associated habitat; feature: feces | place: USA | collected 1985/1987
GTAGTTCATTCTCTTCAGCATCACCTGTTAAGACAGTATCTACTAGTCGTTGATCTTTTATTCAATTTCTTGAATACTTAGATTAGGGTTATCTCGTCAGACTTTCCCAGATTCACGGAGTTTAATGATGACATATATGAAATTTTCATTAGAAAAACTATAAAAAATATTTCACTTTATCATCGATAAATATATCAATTTTTAAATCACGTAAATGTGCCAATTTACTTTGATCCCAAGGAACAACATGAACTGGAGCACATGGAAGGCCATTCTTTTGTAAACTTTCTTCAATCCATTCAACTGGAATATTCCGAGCAGTTATATAATAATCTACTTCGAAACAAGGTTTATGCAGAATCGGAATATTTACCCAAAAGTCCTTATCTTTTTCTAACTGCTTTAAATGCTCTGACATTTCATAATTAGCTTTCCAATAAGGATTCATTTTAGTGCCAAACTTAGCTTCATATGCACCATTGAAATCAAAGATAACATTATCTAAGTCTAAGGCAACTATGGGTTTTGTTGTGGGAGCCATAATTCTATCATCCCCTTGGGGATAAATATGATAGAATTCGCATAGAATTAATGCATTATTGGCTACCTCTGCTATATTGAGCAGTCCTTCTTCAGTGTAATCATTTCCCATCTCAAATTCGTTGAGATGCTTCTTAAGAGATGAAAGAACTTCTGTCCATTTCATCCCTTTTTTCCACTGATTTTCTTCATATGTGTCCAACTTTCTAGTTAGAACACGAGATATTTCTTTAATCCCATGTGCTGGAACTAAATCATATCTAATTTTTTCTTTCATTGTTTAATATGTTCTAGGATCAAATAATATAGTTTCCAGATGCTGCAGAAATAGACGGAGTCACACTAAACATATCTGGTGAAGTGGATATTTTATCCAGATGCATAACTATCCAATCCCCATCCTGATTTTTACAAATCCTTTTGAATTCTGTTGAGTACCAGGAACCTTCAATATAGACATATTTTTCTGGATACAATGCTAGATACTCACTACAACAAACTTCACCATTGCGGCATGCGTCATCAGTTTTAACGTAGACAACTTTGTTGTCTGGAATCCAATCTTGCATAATTTCTGACCATGACATACAATAAGTACATCCTGATATATCAAAGTATTCTGAATACACTAACTCATCATCGTTACTATATTGGCACCCACAATTCTCACATTGATAGTCTTCACCCCAATCCTCTGAATCTTCGTAATTTCCATCTGTAAACGAGCATGTGTAGGAATTACATCTTTGATATGTTGTTAAGACCTTATTCTCAAGATCTAAATATCTAAAACTATCAATATAAGGCCATTCAGGATAAATCTTAACTAAGTTCAAAACAAAGCGTTCAGTTACTGGTTCAGTATAGTTATCCTTTGGAGATAAAAATACTTGATTGTCACCATCACTAAGAAGGCAATTACTCTCTCGGATATACCATTTATTTTCTTTAGCATAGTTAACAAAGATATTATATAAAGAATCCTCTATATAATAAACACGGTCCATAAAGGTTTTATCCCCAATGGTCCATACTAAAGCTCTCGCTGCTAATTTGTCCTCCTTTAATGCAACCAGCATTCGACACTCTGGTTGTGTACAATAGAGATCAAAATAACCACTACATTCTTTATGAGACATACATGAATTACCCAAAGTATTAGTAATGGCATAATAATTTTCCGAATCATACCAGTATCTAATATCTTCTCCTTCTACCAATTTAATTTCATACCCACCATAAGACCAAAGTGCTTTAAGAGCATATACAAATTTTTCATAATCAGAGTTAGAAAAGACACCAGTTCCAATTACTTTTTGTATAATTTTACCAGGCTTTCCTGATTGTCTATTCTTTTTCGCCCATCTACCACTTTTAGTATATTCAGGAGTACAGCCTTTAGGAAGAAATGAAACTTCGAAAGCATTAGTTTTAAGAGTTAGTTGTCGTCCATAGTCTGACAATTTTTCCTTAATTGCATTTATAAACCCTTCTAAAGCAGTATCGGGAATTGAAAACAAACTTTCAGAGTTCTCTGCTTTTATCTTAGTATAAATTTTAATTAATTGATTAGCTTCCAGAAGATACTTAGACACTTTATCTTCATTATTTGCAACTAGTCATGCCAATTTATCCTCAAAACTCTCTGAGAGTAATTGTAATGTAATAAATTCCGATTTCATTTAAAACAAATTTAATGATTCTTTTCTTATTTCATTCAATATTGATTTGACTAAATCTGGATCTACTGAATGTGGTAAATCACTGTCTTCAAATTTTTGCTTTAACCCTTTAATTTGATTTCTTGCTGATTCAAGTAATTCTTCTAAGGATACTTTTCCATGTCTAATAGATAGTAAATATTCAGGGTTCTTAACTCTAACATTAATAGTTTTAAGATCTAAGATATCATTAGCACATTGTAATAATCTTATACAATGTAACATATTTTTGCCATCGATCTTTTGTCCATGATTTTGAATATCTACATATCTTTGTGTGTTTCTTTCTTTCAGCCAAGTTTGGTAGGAATTATAGTCTTTACAATGCTCTCCCCAACCATTCCTATTGTAGTAAAGGTTACACCTACACATAGGAATTTGCCATTCTGGAATCTCTGAAAGTAGTAGTCCAACATCATTACAAACTCCTTTATATCCAAAATCTTTCCAATCTTTATATCTAGGATTAGACAAGTCTTTGGTCTTAGACATTTCTTTAATGTCATCATACCACAAAGCATAAAGATTCTCTGAATCATTAACTTTAGCAAGTCCACAGCAATCCTCATGCATCTGATTACGCTTTAACCATTCAGCAAGAGGATATGTTTTACAGTTATCAATAACTTTTAGAAAATCAATTGGCCTTTTTCTTTTTGCTTTATCAGCCTCCCAATTCATTTTCTTATTTAGACCTTTAGCCTTTTCTACTTGTTGGTATGCATAACCAGCAAAACTAAAGTAGCATTGTTTAGTTAGAAATGCACTTCTATGTTTCGATATAATATCCCACAAAGGGTGCTTTTCTAGAATACAATCTTCAGGAATATACAAAAGTTCCAACATTGTAGGATTTCCACTACAAAGTAGTTGCAAAAATCTTCTAACTTCATATAAGCAGGCATCCTTATCCAGGTTAATCTGTTCCTTATATTCCATCCCTAAGACTTCCATAGGATCCTGAAGATATACTCCCTTTGTATCAATGTCAGAGTCAGGCGTATTTGTTCCATACGCCTGACTTCCAACAATTGCATTTAACAATATGATTTTATTCATCTTTTAAAGCTTTACAGAAACTATAGCATAACTGTCCAGCTAATGAACCAAGATCAGAAGTTTCTGTTACTGGAGGATCAAAGTACAATTTAAACTCTAAATCTCCAACATCGTTTAATCAACAATCCACGATACTGTCTTGTGCTAAAGTTTCATCTCTAAAAATTACTTTACAAGTTTTCATAACTGAAATTAATTTCCTTAATAGGAGTAAGATTAAAGGAACTTGGAGTAACCATAATCTTCTCTCCTAAAATAAGGTTTTTAGATAGACTTTCAGGAGGATATAAATAGCATCCTAATTTATTTTGATTACATAAAGAGTCATAGAAATGTGCTCCAAATGCAATTTGTTTAAAGTCTATATCTTGTTCAAGAAGGTATTCAAATGCTTCTTGCGAGTATTTATTTGATGACCGACCAGAAGGCATCAAAGGAAGTAGTACAAAGTATAGAACAATATCTTTATATTGATTATAAATTTTAATAAAGTCATCAACAGACTTTTTATCATTAATTATATAATGAATATTGATATTAGTGTTCCCGAATTTATGCAGAAGTACTACAGCACTTCTCCAAGCAGAATCTATTTCTGGATTCCATGTATTTGCTGAAACAGCAACTCCTCCTACATATTTGGAAGTAGCTTCTAAAATTTCTTCTGCATTACCATCATATTTGGCTATTGAGATTCCATTAGTTGTATAGTTAGGAACAATCCCCAAACTATATATTGTTTTGAGAAACTCACAAAACTCAGGATGAATTGTAGGTTCCCCTGTAGAACCAATTGCAATCTGAAAAGGTTTCTCATTCTCAGTCATGTTGCCAAAGAAAAATTTAGCCTTTTCACATATATGATCATGATTTACTCCTTTAGATGTGGCTCCAACATAACAAAATGGGCATCCTAGATTACAAAGAGTATTAATTCCAACATCGTAGAATTCTGGGTAATCTAATTCTTTAGCTTGCCCAGAACCTAATCGAACAGTCTTTAAATCATGCCAAATTGCATTATAATTCTTATCTGGAAATACTCTTTTCTTAATTCCCCATGCTTTCCAATCTTTCATTTTTATTAAGAATCAAAAGAAGCATTTTGTTCAAATATATCCATTATATTAGATAAATATTTGGCAGCTTCAGTGTAGTTTTCTTTTTTTGGGATAACCTCTATCATAATAGTTATAGTACTCATCAGGTTCTTCCTCTAACTCAAAGGTAAATAAGTCATCTGCTGTAAGTGTAGAATCAGCGATTTTTAAGATACTATTAACAATATCTTTTAATCTATCTAAAGTATATTCTGTACAAACCGTATAAATCTCTGTACTGCTGTTTGTAATTACATCAGAAATAGATTGTATTTTAATTATAATTCTCTCCATCTTCAACAGTAAATGAATTATCCCCTGGAAAATGCTCCTTTAATAATTGTTTTATTAAAGTGTACATCTGTCTTCCAGTCTTTTCATGGTTTTCTGAGTAACTAATCTGAAACGTAATAACATATCTAGATTCATCCATTGTAAAGATATCAGAAGGACTTGAATACTTAACACCATCAGGAAGGAATGAATTAAGATATTCCTGAACCATCTTTATTGAATCTTCAGATAAAGAAGATATAGCACAAAAGATCTCACTAGATGAATTTGTAATTAAATCAGATTCAGATTGTATATTTATTTTTATTTTCATATTATCCTAAATGATAGCGGGAACCAAAGGTCATCATCTTTTCTTGTCGCTCCCAATCTGGATTTTCCCCTTTTGAGAAAACAAAAACTAAGTTTGGAGTAAGCTTTTGTTTAATGGGTTTATCCCAACCTTCTTTGAGTTGTAATCGAGAAATTTCCCATCTTTTAGAATTTGGATCTCACTCTTTATAATTTTTGTAAAGTTCATTTGGGTCAATATTAAATTCTCTAGCCCAACGAGTTTGTCTACTTGTCTCTCTAGTTATTCGCTTATTGTCCCAGTTCCAATCATAATTGTCGTAAGCATAAGAAAGATAAGTTTCTAAAGAGTTGGGACTTAAATCCTGTACTGACTGTGGGTCATTATATTCGTGCTCCCATCCTGGAACATTAGAATCTAATATATCACTTACAACTTCAGTGGTTCCAGTAAATACAAACAGCTCACTAGAACTATTTGTAACCACATCAGTAAATGATTGAATTTGAAATACAAATAATGTTTTCATATAATAGAAAAAGAGCAGAAGACCCTCTTCTACTCTTTCAATTTAATTAATTTATAAAATTCTTCTTTAGGAATAATAACAACTTCTCCAGCTGAGCAAATATTAGTCTGCTTTTTAACTTGTTTATTTCAGATTAAAATAAATGGTTTATCCTTTAATGGACACTCTGCACTTATTTGATGATATGCTGGAGTATTCTGAGTACACTTTAACTGAACATAGTAAGGAAACTGGTTTTGAGTATCAATCAAATCTACTTTCTTATCATCAGTAGATTTAGACTCAGACCTGGAGGTAACAATTCCTTCATATCCTAATTCCCTAAGTTCCTTAGCTATTTTAGTTTCATATGAATGTCCTTTAGTTCTAGAGTATGATTTAGACCTCTTCTTCTTTGGACTTTCTTCTTCTTTCTTCTTCGGCATTAACCTTAAGTTTAGCTTGTTCAATTAAGTTCAATGTTTTTTCCCTACCATACTTCTTATAATAGTCAGAAATATCTTTCGCGCCAAAATGACGGGGGATTCATAACACATAAACATCTGGAAATTGTTTTCTAAACTTATTCATGTGAGTTATTCCAGCAGAGTCATTATCGTAAAAAAGAATAATTTTTTTAAATTTTTTACTTAGCCTTTCAAATTGAGCCTCTGTAACAAAACAGTTCTCAGAAATTGGGGCTATAGCTGTAATACCACAACTATATAAACATGCAACATCTTTTAAAGATTTAGTAATTGCAAGATATTCTCCTCCCTCTTTGGGAAGAGCATGTGCTCCCTGCAACCTAAAAGATTTTCAATTAGATATAAATTTATACTTTGTATTGCCAGGAAAATATATTCTCCAGCGTTCAATACCTTCTCGAATACCTCCAAAATATCCAAAAACTAATTGTTTATCTTTATGAAGATGAGATATGTTTCCATTTAGAAAAACGTTCTTACAGGAAAATATTCTAAATTTCCTTAATATCTTTCTAGTAACTCCAAATTTTAGCCATCAATCTAACTCATACTGCTCAAAATCCTTCACTTCTATTTGTATAATAGCTTCTTGTGTTTCCTCAAACTTTTTATTTGTATATTTAATAAGAGGGGGATTAACTTGCAGCTTAGGTCGAGAGACTATTCCAAAGTCATTAGCAATAATATTTAAGGCTTTTCCGTAAGAGCATTGAAATTTATACATTACAACCGAAATGAAATTACCTGAAAAATCACCACGGAAGTCCTTAAATATAAGATCTCCTTTCTTGTTTCTATAAAAAGCACAAGTGGGTTTATTATCTTGTCTTAACGGAGATTTTAGGAGCCCCTTTTTCACAGGGACTCCTAAATAATGCTCCATTAAAGTTTCTTCACTTACACTGTTCAGAATTAGTTCTTTAGTAACAGTGGTCGGTCCTAATGTAAATTGCATTTAAACTTCTAAATTTAGAAAGGCAAATCGTCGTCATCAATGGAACTGGAACTCTCTTCTTCCAATTCATCAATATCACGACGCATGCTGTCGAGTTCAGAACCAGTATTAGCCATATTAGTAGGCTGAGCAGCGTTTGCTTTATCAATTTGTGCCTTTTCATAGGCAGATAAAGTTAGATCCTGCCCAATGAATGAAGTACTCAAGAAGAGATCTCCATTCTTGCTGATTCTTGCAGGAAATCCTGGAAAACCACAGAAACGACCATTAGGCAGAAGTTTAATCTGAACCTCTGTACCAACTACTGGATCGAGAATCTTCTTAACCAGTTTAATAAGAGTGTCAAAATCACTTGGTTCAAACTTGGCAGTCCCATCCTGAATCTTTTTATGTGCAGCAGGATTTAGTGCAGCAATAATATGCATAAGTTTACACATAAACTGTTCTGCCTGAGAAGGATCAGTAATAGCTGAATTAAAACGATTAGGCATACGTTCTGAGGACTTAGGCTCGAACATACGCTCATTATGAAGAGCACCTACTTCTCCTTCATCAACACCCTCAAAGGAAAAATCAATTGTTGAATATTCGCTAGTTCCTTTCTCAACACCAGTGAATCTTACATTGTGAATACCTGCACGCAAATAACTCGCTGCGGGTTTAACCTCAGCACGAGCCGCGCTGGTAGCATCATACATTCCCATATTATTTATTTTTTATTAAAAAGGTAATTTATCTAATTCTTCAAAATTTGTTATATCTAAATCAAGAGTCTCTTCTTTTAATTCCTCTGAAGCCAATTCTGTACTAAAATCTTCAGTAACTGCTATCAGATCAAATACCTGATCTCTAGTACTTTGTTCCAGTTTGAATATAGAACCATATTGTAATAGCATAGTTCTTTGCTTACCTTTAAAGGAAACAGTATTTGATTTAGTTAGCTTGTTCCCAGCATCTTTATCCGCAAACATTTCAGATTTGCCAATAAGAGGAATAGTTACCTCATTAGATTTTTGAGAATAAGCAATTGAGATTCTATCTCCAGCAGTTGCTCCGATTAGAGCGGCTGCTTCAGGAGAAATAATTAACTTATTTTCTCCTACTTCAATGATTGGTTGCCCATTAGAGTTAACCTTTGGTTTTGAAGATTTAATTTCTTCACACTTTAAGTTACTAATAGACTTGGTTGTTTCATCAAATTCAAATGTTACTTTAAACATATGATTTATTTAGACAGAGAGGGATAGATTCTCTCCCAATGAGATACAAATGTACCATCTTCTTGATACTCAGCTACAATGATATCTTTATTTGCCAAATGAGTAGGACGAGCACCACAAAGTACTTCTCCATTCATACCAAAATTGATACACAAATTAGATTTTTCATCACGATGAACAAACCCAATTGCATCAGATTTAGCAGATAATACTCTTTTAGTTTTACCTACAAGATCAAGATCTTTTACAGATCCATCAAGACCTTCAGATAATGCTGTATCTTTAACGTGACCACAAATAATTAAGTTAGGAGCAGCAGAGGTAATTAAGTCAATAACTGCTTCCAGTGCCTGTCTCCAAAAACTATATCCAGCTCCATTGGGAATTTGTGTAACGTCCTTAATTTCATACTTTGTAGTAAACTGAGGAGAATTTTGCCACATTTTAAGAGCCATATCTTTGGTCATTTCTTCTAAGGCTGTGATTGTATCAATTGTAATATAAGTATATGGCTTTCCTGCATCCTTGATAGCTTTAATAACCTCTTTCAGCTCTTTTAAACTAGAAACCTTAACTTTAAGAGCATCTACATATGTAGAACCATTTTCAAAGTCAAGAATAAGATTATTTTCCAGTGTACTAAGAATGGTAGTTTTTCCTCAAATTGTTATCGTTAAGTTTTTTATCTTAACTTCTTATAGTTTCCTATAAGTTCGGCGTACATTTTCATCCAAAATTTATTTGGATGTCAGGGACTCTTGGAAGGATTATATTCTATTAATAGTTTCACCTTCTACGCTCTACGGTGGTTAATTATATTATTAATTAACTTACCTCGGTATTTGCAAAAATTTGTTATATTTTCGTTTTAGAAAAATAGTGCTATTTCTGTATATTAAATCCTTAAACGCATTTTGATCTTTTCTTTTAGTTATATATAGAACATATAACGGATGTTTAGCCCTATGTTCTGTAGTGATAGGTCTAGAAAAGATATTTTGTTGAATTAAATAGCTTTGAACAGATTCTAAAAACATTCTTGAATTACAACAAATACTAATACTTACATATCCTGTTGATTTAATGGTAATACAACCATCTCCATCAAAGTATCCAAGAATAAAGGAATTAATTAAAGATTCTTTTATATTAGGAATGACAAAGTCCTTATGAGATTTATCTTCATAAATTCCCAGTTCTAATAATCTATTATACAAATAACGATCTGTTGTTTGTAACTTAACACTATTTTTATATTCTGATATTTTATTTTTAATACCTCATTCTTGTTTTATGTATTCAAGAATATATTTATCAGATGATTGTAAAGCTAGCCCTATGGAAATACCATAAGGAGTTCTAGAAATATATCCATCTGAAAATAAAAATCCTAAAATATAAGCTTTTTCAGGAGTGTCAATACTATCAAAATAACAAATTTTTTCAACTCTTTGATGATCTAGTTTCTTTTTTGGATTGCGGTAACCAAATCGAATTAAGTTTTGCTTCAATGTATGGTAATTTACATTAAACTTTTCAGAAGTTTCTTTTAAAGAGTATCCTTGTTTATAATACTCTCCAAATAGTTTAATTTGTTCTTCTGTATATTTCAATTGATTTATTTTCATATTTTAATACTATTAATTATAATAGTACAAATATAATTATTTTACCGTTATTTCCCAAACCAAAAACTAAATTTTAGCATCCACCGATTTTCCCCAATTCGATATAATATTACTATTATAAAGGGCAGGTTTCTACCTTAGGAAGTCCAAATAGAATTAAGTTTTTAGGATCCTGAGTTTCAGCGGGAACCTTCGCTGTTGGTAATACAATAGACATATTATGATAAACTATATATGATGTTGTTCTTATCTATTTCTACTGTACCTACTACAGTTGTATCTATACCTCTAATGTTAGCGTTAATGTCCAAATATTTTGTGAAGTCAGTAATATCTCTTCCTAGTGGAAGTTCTTTAAACCATCCAACTTCTCCATAAAATCCACATCCTATTACTCTGTCTGCAATACCATATCTATTCTTAGATACAATAATACTTCTAAATCTTCCAGCTAAACTATGAGGTCCGAGAATTTTATACTCTCGGTATGTTGGAATTTTGTCTCTTGCAGGATAATATAGTTGAAGAACCACATCACTATCTTGAACAGGTCCTCCTGAATCCTTTACGTCATTTAAACCTGGTTCATTAAGTTCTGCTTTTCTTCTATCCATAGAAGAAGATTCTCTATTCTGCTGCATTAAAGCCATTCAAGAAAGATAAAACTTACGTTTTAGTGTAACCATAAAAGACGAAGTTAAATCAATTTCAGCTTTTAAGGTTCTTCCTTCTTCTGGTCTAATTAATGACATATGATCAATAACTCCAATTACTCTTTGCCTAGGATGTTTTGGAACATAAACTTCTTTATTTCCTACATTTTCTATAGAACCTAATTTCTTCATAAGCTCACAAATCTCTTTATATAGAATGCGAGCATTAAGGCCCTTATCAAGAATAATTAACCTGGAACCAAGAGTTGCAATCCAGTCTCTTGCCTTCTTTAGATACTGATAATCAGAATCACTGAGAATAGAATCAAAGGAAAGGATATCATTTATAGTAAGATATACTCCAAATTCTTCTGCACAATACAAAGCCATAAGCTTCGCTAGTAGCACTTCAGAACCAATCTCCAAACTAAAATAAACAAGATATATAGGTTCTTTAGGATAATCCTTAAAAAGCCGATATATGAAATACAGAACTAAAGCAGTTTTACCTGCAGAAGATGCTCCAGATATACAATAGTATCTCGAGGGTTGTATTCCACCTATAATCTTGTCTAATTTAGGTAATCCTACAGACAAACCTTTATTTTCCCCTTTTCTACCTTGCTCAATTAAATGCCAAAGTAAATTTAGATCCTCCATTAAAAATCCTGATAAACATCAAAAGAAGTACCAACATCAGGACTAAATCCTTCAGCCTTCATCTGTGCAAATTCATTCCATTTATGAGAAGCAACGAACTCAAGAATAGAAACTTTACAAAGCTTGTTTTCACGAGCCCATCGTAAAATTTCCATCACCTCTTTATGCTTTTCTGGATTATGTCCTATTTGAGAAGAATAATAAAAGTAAAATTCCTCTAAAGTATAAAATTTCTTAGCAATATTTCTAAGACTGGCCATCTTTCCATTAATTTGGATAAATGGTTCATAGTTATCAAATAGCTCTTTTCCAAGAACTCCTGATTGTTTATAATACTTCTTTAGAAAATTTTTATTAAATTCAATATCATTAGGAACATAAGATTCTGGATTATAATTCTTCTTGATTATGGATTTTTCTTTTAGGTTCTCAAACATGGTTTTCAGTTTCTGTTTTCCCTCACAATCTGTCCACCACTTTAAGAAAAGCTCAGAATGGCCTTCTTCATCCCGAGCATAGAGAGTTAATCATATTAGTAACAGTTCGTCTGCACTAATATGATATTCTGCCATTATGTTAAGTATTGTATTTAACTCCATTTATATAGTTTTGGAAGTTAAATTCAAATCTAAGTACCTACGGTTATTACGATACTTAGTACTGTTTAAAATCTATAGTTAGTAATTACATCATCTCGTTTTCTTGTGATTACTTCTTCTCCTTTTAAAACTAAGTCAAGTTGATCTTCAGTGATAGTAATATATGAAATTCCTTGATGGGCCTTATTAAACCAGGATTCTTCGTTAGTGCCTTTAACAACCAAAGTAAAAACTTCAGTTATTTTATTATTAACATAACGCAATCCCCTTCCCAAAATCTGCCTTGCATCAATTCCAGAACTAGTTCCACTAATTCTAATCTCACAATTTATATCAGGGCAATCTAATCCTGCATTAGCTGCTTTAGATGTATTAAGAACCCCTGAAGATTGAGACTTAAACAATGCAATAGTTTCTGAGTTTTCTTGTTTTTTCTTTTTGCTATGAAGAGTATATCCAACTTTTAAAGATTCCGCATCCTTAATAGTGGCTGAAAAAGTAATAATTTTTTTATCTTTCCTTGCTTCTATAATTTTTTTCGCTATTTCAAACTTTTTAGGGTGGGACATAACAAATTTTTTACGCTTCTGCATTAATTGCATCCACGCCATAGCAGCATTTAAAACCTGCTTTCTATCATATCCCATCTTATAAGCATAATTATTACGGAACTTTCAATCAGTTGCACATTTCATTGCAGAACTGAAATCAAAATTAAAGAATGCAAAAACTGAATTAAACTTTTGGTTCATTACATAATAAGTATCCATGTCATCAACCTCCACAAGAACTTTGTAATACCTAAATGGCGATAATCATCCATTTTTTATTGCTTCTTCAGTTGTAATGACATCAATTACTTTAGTATATAAAGATAGTAATTCCTCTCTTCCATCAAGTCTTTCTAAAGTAGCTGTAAGCCCCAGAAAGAAATCATACTTAACTTGATCAAATATTTTTATTGACTGCTCCGATACCGCAGTATGAAGCTCATCAATTATTAGAAAATCAACTTCTCAAGATTTTTTTAAAATAGAATTAATAACCTCAACAGTAACATTTCCAAAGAATTTAGTTTTAGCTACGTCTCTTAGTCATTGTTCCTTGAGAATTGTTGTAGGTACAGAAATTAGAATTTTAGCATCTGGTCTAATTTTTAGTAATTTCACACAAGCCATTAAAGCTCCAAATGATTTACCAACACCAGTACTTCAAACCCAAATCCCATTTCCTTTATTATTAATTCATTTTTGAACGCCTAATCGTTGACGTTGAGTTTTGTCCATTAGTCACGTCAATAGTAACCGCACTCATCACATCTATAAGTCTTACAGTTGGAACACTTATCTGCAAGATTTTCATAGAAAGCTTCATCAGAATCTTGGTAAGCATAAACATGCCTAGATTCTCCAGGAGGCCAATCAAAATCTGAATACCTTGCATATGATCCAGAAAGATCAGCTGTATGTTCATAAACTTTATCATTAAGCCTAATAATCTCTAAGATAAAATTTAAACAATTATTTAACTCCGTTAAATTTCCATATTCTTTGTGTGTATGAGCACAATAATATCCGCACGAAATATTAACTGCAGACAGATTAATGTTTTCTTTTAAAGTTCCAACATCTGTCATTGTACCTCGTGCCTCTTTGTACTTATATTTTTCTAAAAGACTATCTATATCTTCTAGAAACTCATCTGAAGTAATGTCTATGCCATTAGTATGTGTAATCAAATCTTGACCTCCCATTCTATCAGCTTGTAACAGGAATCTGCAATTATCAAAGAAATCAATATTTAAACCTGCAATTTCTGCTCCTATACAACCCATTTCTTCTTGAGTTGTGAAACAAACTTTTAGGTCTGGAAGACAATATAAACAATGTAGACAAATATAGATGCCAAAACAGTCATCTAACCCAAGTCCACATTGTTTTCCTGTCTTCTTATAATAGCCATAAATTTTATTTCCTTTAATTTTTGCACATTTTACACCTGTATAATGTAAGATTTCATCCATATGTGCTACTAGACAAGGATATACCGCTGGATTAGTAGTATTTTTTGTAATAAAAAGATTATTTTCATCATCCATTTCAAATTGTATACCTTCTATTGTATAACAGAAGTTAAGTATATAAGTTATCATGGACTGTTCCTGTCTAGAAGGATGTACTATTTCGCATAGAGCTTTTAATAGTGTTGTATTTACTTGTTCCAAAATTACTAAAATTAATTTTCAGAACCTAATCTAAATTCCAGTTTTTATATTCTGCTACTCGTTCAATATCCTTCTTAATTTTCATCCATTTATTGATATGATAATCAAGATCATTGTCCAAAAGCAGTAAAACTTTGTCTCTAAGAGTTTTAAGAGCAATTGTAGATAAGGAAGATATTTTAGGGAGATCAGAAAGTTGAATTAAAGCTCTAAACTCAGCAAATGAAAGTCCTGTAGGACTTACACGCAGTCTAATATCAGGATTAAGACAAAGTCTTTCCTTGATAACTTCCATTCGATTTCTAATTTTACCCCTTGTTTCTAATTCTGTGAGCTCTTGTTTTTCTTCGTCTGTGAGTCAGATTCCCTGTGCAATAATAAACTTGTCTGTAATCATCTTTTTGTTAAGTACATCAAGCTTATCAAAACATACATCCATTAACTTCCCTACAGTAACTTTCTCATAGATAGGAGGAAGTCCAGTAAATAAAACTGAAATACTGTCTTCCACATCTACATTATTTGCTTTTCTTTGGACATTGATAAAGTCAAGTAGATCTTTATTGGTTTTAATATCTGTCTCACAATCATGCATTAAATATCTTGCAAACAATTCAGCATTACAAGAATCTCAACATTTTTGGATGTTTTCACGAATTACTAATTTACCAGGTTTGTAAATGTCCCTGTTAGTTAGCATTTGTTCGCAATGACGATGATATCGCTTTAGTTCATTCTGGGAAATATCCATTAAACGAATGTTTACACCAGTTTTGTCTTTTCATACCAAGCTATTAACATCATTGTCTTTAGCCGTTATAGCTTTCTTTAACTTAGCTCCAAATTCTGTATCCATATTTAATCAAACTTAAATTCTTTCATATTATTTATCTCTTTGTGTTTAATGAAGTTTATAAAATAATTAGCATTAAATTTATAAACTGCAAAATCTTGTATTTCTCTATTATATCACTGAGTTTCTCCAGCTTTTACACTTTCAAATTGCAGATATCCAGTATCTCCAATTTTGAGAGTATCTTTATAGTCTCAATTTGGAAGCATTACAACAGTGACATATTTTAAATCATCGCAAGGATCCCTATTAAGGTCTTCAAACACCAATTTAGAATATTGTTCAGTCTGAACTGCAACTAAACAACATTTAATTGTAATCATTATAACAATATCTACAAAGGTAATTAATACCAAGTAAATGAAACCTCGTATTATCTACAATAGTATCCATAGTACTATGGTAATGCCCATAATACCAATCTTCTACTGGTCCTTTTTTAGACATTTCTTCGTAGCAAGTTTGAAGATAATTTCTCTCCCAAAGTAATTCTTCCAGTAATGAATCATCTCCATCACAGAATTCCGTTACTAACTTTCCTATTCCATAAGGGTATGCACAGGTAGGAGCACAATGGGATGCGATAATTTGACAATATGGAATTGAATCAAAATTATCCAACTCAACAATCTTTTCATCTTCCCAATATCCCCATTTGTTATTTTTTCTATAGATTCTATCTATAGAAGTTCCACCTCCAATACACAAGATATTTTTATCTTTATATTGAATTACAGAATAATCTTCAACCGCTTTGAATCTCTTGTTATAAAGGTTTTTAAACTGTTGAGGATCATCATGATTCCCTCTTATAGCGATAATATAATTATTAGTTTTTTCGCAGAGCTTATTTAAGAAAGAAATCTTCATACTTTCAAGATTAGGAGAAAATCCTAATCCTACATCTCCACATAAAACAATACAGGAGTTAAATATCTTTTGTGAGAATCCAACTCCTGTATTTATAAAATACTTTAAATAATCTAAATTACCATGAATATCACCACAGAAATATAGATCATTAATGTCTTCGGGTAACTTAATCAACATCTCCTTTATAAGCATTTATAATGGATTTCTCCTTACGAAGCCAAGAACCTTCCTCCATAGCAATATCTAGAGCAGTACGTGAGATTGATTCTTCTTCAACTTGTTCTTGAACAAGTCGTCCAGTTTCATCGTTATCTCCATTTAGCCAATTAAAAGTGGCCCAGTCCCCCTCTTCAAGAGCTGCATCCACAATTTCATAAATAAGTTGAGTTGTTTGAATCTCCTTATCTACAGTTAACTTAAATGGCGTTACATTATCTTCAAAAGTTTCACTAATGGCAGGAATATCAGGGTAAATATATGCTACATCATTCTCATTCATATATGCACGAATCCATGAATGATGATGATATTCCTCATCTGCACGTTCTTTATAATACTGTTCCAGAACAGCTAATCCTTGCACTCCATAAAAGTTAGAAAAACTCATATAGAGGTTATGATTATACAGCTCGTGTTTTAATTGCCGCAGTAAAAGTTTTTGAATATTCTCAGATAAAGTACACTTCCTTCTCTTAATATCTAATTTCTCTGTTGATTCCTGTGCCTCAGTTTTTAATTTCATCGTCTTTGCGTTCCTTTGTCATAAAACAGCGTAATTTCTTATTATACACTGTCATCTCTTCAATTTCCTCATCGGTCTCATAGTCTTTAGCATATACTAAACAACAACCATTGGGAGTAATCTGCACTATCCTGATTTCATATTTCATTACCAGATATGTAATTTATAGAGATTTTCATGAAAATTTAAATTGAATTGCAATTCAAAGCATCCAAATAAATATGCATCAATCTCAAATTCATGGTCATTGATTTCAAACCTAAGATTGAAATCGTCATCAGTAGTATAATATCTTGTAATATCAGACTCGTTAAAGAAGATTAAATTAATATCTTCTGTTATCATTGGAATCTCTTCCAACTCTATTGTAACTTCATCCACATATCCAGATTTTACAGAGTAGTTATTGAGATATTTCTCAATTTTTGGATCTAACGATATGTCACTGTCATATTCATGATTAACACATGGATACCAGTGATTTCCGACTTTTTTAATCTTAAAATGAACCATTATCTTCTGGTAGATCTAAACAATCACTTGCATGAGTTGCAAATAAATCCGCTAACTCATTAAATTTGTTATTATTGTGGCCTTTTACTCACACAAAAGTAACCGTATGAAACTTCAATAATTCATAAATCGGATATCACAAATCAAGATTCTTTTTGGATTGATCATTGTCTTCAACCCACTTGGTAAGATGCTTGTTGTTAATACTCGATACTACATATTGAGAATCCGAATATATGGTTATTTGTTCAGGGTTTGTAAAATATCTAAGACATTCTAAGACCCCTAGAAGTTCCATACGGTTGTTAGTAGTGTTTCTATAACCCCTGTAAAGTTTTTTTATAACTTCACCATTTTGAGTTATTATTGCAGAGTATCCTCCGCAGTCAATTGATGGTTTGTAACTACCATCAGTTCAGCATTCAAACATTCAAATACTTTGTTAATTAAGAATCCCTGCAAATAACATAGAAACTCTTCATCTAACTCAACTCCTCTGAAAGTACAGATTTTATGAGCAGCATGAAGACATTCATGTATAACGTTATATGCAGAATCTTTTATATCTGTATCATCGTATAATGCAATATACAAAAACTCATCAGCATCCGATTCAGTAGAATAAAAGGTTTCTGCGACCACATTTGGTGCACTATGCCCGAATACTTTGTTATGAACATCCTGAAGATAACTTTCTACGGATAGTGAACTTCCAATTAGGATCGACACTTTAACATTAAGAATAGGAACAGTAAATTCCCTAGCTTTCTGTATCATCTTTTACCTCTTCGTATTCTGTAAATTCGTAGATATGAGTATTCCCCCTAAAGGTGGATTCACTATCTGTTAATGCTTTGAAAAAGCATTCTTTGAATTTATCTACATTTTTAGTAGAAACTTTACCATGAATTATAACTTCGTACTCCATTAGAATTTCTTAGGGTTCATTGTCCATATTTCTTCTTCAATAGCCTGAGATACATTCATTCGTACTTCACGAATATTATCTTTAGTAACTTCAGCTACTTTGAAAGGATGTTCAAGGGCTCTTTTGTAAGCTAACTCACGACCAACCTTCTTTACGAAACGATCTTTAGCTGAACATACAGCTACTCCAAAAGATAATTTTGTACGATCCTCATTAAGCAGACTACAAATAGTAATTCGAGGCATAGGCTGAATTGAAGATTTGTAAAAACCAATAACATCATCAAGAGTAAAATCTTGAGTTCCTACAACTAAAGCCTTTACAGCGCTCAGCGGAACACTGTAATAAAAACGTGCATTTTTCATATTATATATGTATTAGATTTCCTTCAGTACTTTGAAGTCTAAAAATTTTTGCATCAGTCAATAGTTCTCCACAAGTAGAATTAAATATATAGAAAGTATCTACATAGGGAACCAATCCTTCATAATTTATTAACTTCGGTCTAAATAATCTATAAACTGGCATTTCTACTTCAGTGAGAGTCTTTATACTGTATATAGTTCTATCTACTTTATAAAAGTCTATAGGAACCTTACTTGCAACAGCTTTTGCGAACTTTACATAGTAAAAAGGACTAATTGAGTAAATCCTATCCAAAAAGTATAAAGAATTATTGATTTGCCAAAGTATTGCTCTGGCACAAACTTTACCTTTTTTATCAAGTGCCACAGCAATCTTTGCATCAGCTTTTTCATAAAACTCAAAAAAATCTTGACACTCAGCATGTCGCATACAAGAATTATGCAATGTAGATTTTATACATTTTAGTTCTTCTGCATAATTATCTTCTAAATATGCTATACGTATTTTTTCAGGTTCCCAAATTTCTACGCTAAAATTTTCTCCATATCCAGAAACAAAATTGGATATCCTTTCGATACCACATCTATCCAGATAAGGGGCCCAATTGAACTTATTGAGTAATCGTCCTATAGTAGTTGTTTTCCTATTACTATCTACATATGCAAGTGCAGACTCAAAATCCTTTTTAAGAGTTTTCTCTATAGGAAGATAAGAAACTTTGCCTGTATTATAGTCAATATCTAGATAATTGACCTTTTTAGAAAGATTTAGTTCTAGAATGGCAGATAATCCAGCTGGGAATGCTCTCATAATAGATGCAAAGTTATCAGACATTCTAATAACGTTCTTTTCTAAGTCATACTCCTTATATTCAACAACCCCCTTATACTCAGTCACTATTTCTAATACCCATATGGACATATTTGAAATAATTTGTACACCTTTTGGGCATCCATTTTTTACGTTTACTTGTTTTACATCTATAACTCTTACTGGAATTAATTGATCTGCATGGTATAACTGACAAATATGATTGGAAACACAGTCTAAATAATCATATCCTTTATACTTAAAGTAGTATACTGGAAATGATTTAAATACTTTTGATTTCTTCTTGAAGCTATTTTTTATCTCTGCACTTTTTTCTATCCAAAGATCATGAATTTCTCTCCATGAATGTGATTTTGGAGTAGGAGTCTCTTCCCAATATAAAGAGTGATTAAATATTTCTGGAGATAACCTAGATAAAATAAAGGGTTTACAGCTTAACTCGTAAGGAAAACCTTTTATCTGCAACCCTTTATTAAATTGTTCCACTAGATCATACTTATTGCAAAATGCAACAAACTCATCATAAAAAAAATCTAATGCAGTCATTTTTTATTTCTCTTATATATCTTTTTTGATTCTTTAATCTTAGTTTTAGGAAGAGGCTTACCATATAATTGGATCTCCTATTCCCTTGATTTTTTCCTTACAGCCTTTATGTAATCTAAGATACGTTTATTTTCTAGAGAATTTAGCTTTCCACTCTTCTCCCCATCTTTTACCTTTTTCATAACGTAAATCGATTGTATAATCGCTATAATTGTAGTCGCTAACTATTGTTTTAGGATTTGGAATATTACAATCAAAATCCTCATCTTGTAATCTTAAAAAATTACTCTTTAAATAATTTTTTATTCTCCTTTTAACGATTCTGTGATAAATGCCTTTAAGACCTTTATCTTTAAAAATTGGAAGTTTGCGACTTTTTGACATAACTAAAGTTTGCGATTTAAATAACTACTAAAATCTGCTTTTACAGGACAATATTCTTCATTCGCAAATAATGACGAAGTAAGAATCATGTCTGCTGTAGTTCTATTTGTTGCAAATGCAATATTATATAAGGATGCCAATCGAGTTAATGCAGAAATATCTGTTTGATGTCCTTGTATAATAAGATTATCACAGAAGAAGATTAATACATCAATTTGACCTTGTGCAATCATTGCACCAATCATTTGATCTCCTCCAAGAGGTTCTGAAAGAACAGAAGTTACATTTAAATATTTATTTACAAAATATTCATTTCCTTTCCAGTCTGTTTCTGCAACTTGTTTAACCATGATATTACCAAGTAATCTGCCAGTAGCAGTAATATGATGGTTATATAATAAGTGTTTATTAAATTTAACCCAATCAATTAATTCTTGTTTTCGTGCATTATGTGCAACAAGTGCTATATTTAGTTTTTTCATACGTTTTTAGCTACATTTTCTCTTAGTACTCTTACCATTAAGTCAGTCATACTTTCTCTATAACTTACTCCCCTTTAAGAAATTTAAACATATCATCAGATGATATATAAAGCTGTTTCAGCATATTCCAATAGATAAGATTACATTTTCGAAGTGAAAATTGCATCTTGTAATTCAAACATTTTAAGATATTTGGCTCTATTACTGAAGTATTACAAGAATGATAAATAACACCCAATTTATTATTGGGAATAAGTTTTTTAAACTCAATAAATGTCTTCATAAAAATAATTTAAGGGTGCATAACCGAATTCGAATCGATGACCTCCAGAGTCACAATCTGGCGCTCTAAACCAACTGAGCTATACGCACCATATAGGAAGATTACTCTTCCTTATATACCTTATTTTCTTTTAAAAATCAACCAATATACATGCCTACACTTAAAGGAGTATAAATACCAGCAAATAATAAAAGAATATAATCTGAAAACTTTCAAGGTTTTCCGTCATCAGATCCAAAAATAATACCTACACAAATCAAGTAATACACTAAAGAGAAAATCATAGTCTATTCTTTAGGAATTAAAAAACTAGACGTAACCTTGGTCAAAAAATCACTATCGACTTTAACAATAGCATCTAATCTATCTTTACGTCTATATACTCTAAACATATCATCTCTATTAGTAGTAAAATTAGAAAAATCAATTTTACCCTTTAGAGACCGTATTAAAGAAATTCTTGGACAGATACACCAAGTAGTTTCCAACTCAAAGGCTATATAATCAGCTTGCCCGAATAGCCAGCCTTTATCTCCATGAACGTTTCTGAGTTCTATCCAATGAATATCATAGTTAGGAAGTAAATCAGAGCGGTTGGTTTTCTTTGCAGCTTTAACATCGAAACTATTTGCTCCTACCCAGATATCAATATGACGATAAATGTCATCTTCCTTGCTAGCTTCTTCTATTATAGAGGACGAAAGACTTTTAGCTTTACAAAGAGCTAAGGCAAATTCTAATTCTTTCTCTTTACCTTTTTCCAAAAAACTATTCTGAATCATGCTTACAATGGGCTTCTACCTCTTCTAAAGAACTAAATACTTTATCCTCCCTAATAGATTCCTGTTTTCCATTGATACGGTAATAAATCCTTGTATAATCAGGATATACATGAATTCTAATAGATGTAAGGAGTTGGATCTGGGAACTTCAACATCAATGAAATATCCTCGAGAAAAGTCAAGAGCAGTTTTCTTTAAATATACTTTCTGCCCTATATCATATTTTGTAGGTATTGTTGTAATCATTTAATCTACAATTTGTACAAATCTCTGTCTTTCTGTAGTTACATAAGGATTCTTATCTACTACGTCAACAGTTACAATTTTTTGTTTTTTCGTAAACCATCTTGGAAGGAACCACTTCCTTTGCTTAATTGGTTCTTTTTTCCAAGAAGTAATAATATATTTTTCATTGTTAAACTCACTTGACACTCCTACTTCATTTGGATATTCAAGATGCAGACAAGTTCTAGCCCATTTATCTTGAATACACGTATCAAGTTTAAAACCAGGATCTTTAAATATAGTATCTCTAATAAAAATAGTATCTGACTTAGAAATATGTTCTAACTGATATTGTAAAGATTCTAATTTCTTATCCTTTATTTTGAGTTCTTGGGCTACTTCTCGCATTTTCACAAGAATTGAATCATTCATGTGGGTCATTTGAGCTAACTCAAATCTAAAAACTATATTACTCTCTTTCAAGGCTGAGTTTTCAGCCGAGTATGCTTTTTCATTATTAACGGATATATCTAATGATTTATTTAAATCATTTATCCTTACATTCATGAAGTAAACAGTTATTCCTAAAATAATTGCAACTCCACTTAAAATTTTAGTTATTCAACTTCTCATACGTTATATGTTTATAAATAGCCCATAACATAGGACTAAGTATGATAGCAATAGCTAACAGTAATCCAATCAACCACCACATATTAATTATCGCAAAGTTCAACAATTTTGAATCTTAGTGCTTCACTAAATCGAATTAGTTCCATACGATCTTTTATTCTTTTCCCATACCATTTACCAGCCCCAGGATTATGTAGTTTAATTGCTCTATCAATATCTCTAGTTGGATTATAATGGTCATTCATCATTTCAAACATAGTTAAAGCTTTATCAAGATCCCAAGCATCCTCTAACACAAAATTAGTGTTATATAAGTTATTAACTTCATCAACATAAATTTTAGTAATTTGGAATGGGCCTATTGCATTTTTACTAGATTTTACTTTTGGATTTCTCTCACATTCTACTTCAACAAGTGCCATGATAAAAACTTGCCACTCTGTAAGAGAATCATAATCTTCTGTAATAATTACAGGAGAGTTTACTGGAGGCACTTCTGATTTACATGGGAAATTTAACATCAAACCCAGTAGCATATACATACCCAGAATAGTAATCCCTCCAATAAAAATTTGTTTATAAGTCATATTTTTAAGTTTTACTTACAGTATACCCATGGTGTTTTACATAAAGACAAATATTCCTCTATAGTTAAATCATGTTTAGAATAATTAGCTGAGGAAATAGTTACTCCTAGATTTGATAATTCATTAGTTCCTCCTTTTGATACAGGAACTATATGATCAAAACAATAATCATCTTTTGTCAAATCAATAGGTGTACCTGTTAAATAACATTTAACATTAGTTCCATTAAGATATGTTAACACATCCTTGTAATAACATTTATTAGCCAAATTTCCTTTGTTTTTATATCTATTATTGAACTCTGATACGTGAGTTCTAAACTTTTTATTTCAATCTGAACACATTGTTCTGATATGTTTAGATCTATCTCTTCGATTTAGAAAGTTGGAACAACTATGCATAAATTTGTACTTTCAATCCTTACATTTGTTTTCGCTTTGTCATTTTGTAGCTGCTATCTTAGTAGTCGTATTCAAATGATATGCAACTGTACTTTTAGAACAGTGTAGAATAGTACAAATTTCGTTATAAGTTTTTCCTTCTTTCCGTAAATGTATACATTGTTCCTTAATAGTCATATTTACTTCTTATTTGCACGCCTGGTAGGTAACGATCCCACAGGGCTGAAGATGGACCAACAGCATAGAGGTTTTGAAGACCTCCCCCCCGCCTCGGGTCAGGCGCAATCCTTTCTATTATTTCTTTCGACTCCTATGAATTAGATTCTCTTTACCTTTAATAGGTGCCTTTTCTACAAATAGTTCTCTAGAAGGTCCTAAAATAGTAGCATAAACATTAAATCCATTTATAGTAAGATATGTGTAAATTACATCTAGTTCAGAACCAATATAAGATTTTATAAGACGAGATAGTCCATAATCACCTTCTATAGAAAGTACTCGGGAACCTTTTGCATGCCAAAGACAGTTCTCCTGACTATTCCAAGTAGGAGGTGCTGTAGAAATACAGGATTTACCTCCAGTTATATATAAATAAAGTTCTTTACTCATAGGAAGTCTTTCTGTTTTAATTGTTTCATATGTATGTGGATTTGAATTACTAGAGTCTATAATGAGGCCATTAGTATAAGTAGTTGGAGGGATTCATCAATTTGAGGTAGTAGAAGTAAGATTTCCACTGCCTACACCTGTTGCTGAACATCCCGCAGTACCTATAGGCCATGGATCATCTCCTTTAATACTTGCCTAATTTTTAGTATCTCCTAGGTCTGCTAGACCAGGAAGATTTGTCGTTGAAAAATTTTCAATATTCATTGGTATTAATAATTTTAAACATTGTTAAGTACCCCTGACAGGACTCGAACCTGCACGAGTTTCCTCACTAGATCCTAAGTCTAGCGCGGCTACCAAATTACGCCACAGGGGCATCCTTAATTACTCTAAATTCGAAATATATAATTCAGTAATATTATGATCAAATAGCAGAGTATCCCAATTTGGTCCGTTTCCTTTTATAGTTATAACTGCAGATTTATTTTTCTCATTGTAACTGAAATCTCTTACATGTTGAAAATTAAAAACCTGTTCTGTTCCATCATCAAAGATAATTCTGATTACTTTAAATTCCATACCCTTCTAATATTAGTTTATTTGCGGAGAGCAGTGGAATCGAACCACATGCCAGAAAGGCACACATTGCTTAGCAGGCAAGCCCTATCACCATCAAGGATTACTCTCCAAACCTTTAGACGTCCTTCAAAAAATTAAATCTAAGGACAATGTAAATTACTCCTGTTATTACTACTGCTTCAGCAAGTAATCCAATAGAAATCATACTTCCTAAAGCTGCAATAACCCAAATGAGAATTGCTGTTGTTAAGTTAGCTATATTGGTAGATTTATCCTTCCAAATGATTCCAGCACCAATAAAGCCAACTCCAGAAGCTATCTGGGCAGCTATTCTAGAAGGATCTCCACCTATTCTTGTAGAGATATATGTAAATATAAAAGATCCTAACATCAGTAGAACAACGGAACGAATTCCAATTACCTTGTTAGTTTTTTGTCTCTCATATCCAAGAACTGCTCCACAAAAAATTAATACAGCTAAATTAAGAAAGAACATACTAAATATAAACTAACTTGTTACATTTTGGACATGAATAGATGCTTATAATATTTCCACTAGCATCCTTAGTTTCTCCTATATATCGTAAAGGAGATCCACATATATTACAGTAAAGCATTGTTGAAATTATTTAAATATACTATTAAATACAATCCAGGCCCATACTTGTTCGTAAGCTATTACTTTTTCACACATACAAAAAGCATATCTACCATAAAGATGAATAAGAATATGCTCTTGAGTCATGTTATTTCTAAAAGTATAACCTTTCTTTTTAAGATATCTTAAAAGAAACCATCTAGAGAATTTGTTTGTATGTATATAAATATACTGTGTCATAAATTGGTCAATTTTATATTTTCTGGACCATGTATATATTTACATCTTTTAATTAATTTAAGTTCTGCGCAATTAACTTCAAAGATAATACAATCATCATTTTCTCTATATAGAGCATTCCTACACGCCTTTACACTTTCCAAATCAGTCATATAAACTAACTTTTCAGTTGGATTGTCATTATAACATTTTTGACATTTAATACTAATATCGGGAATAAACCCTTTATTTAATATGCTTTCAAGATTACTTCTTAAAGTTATATGGTAAAATGTTCTATTTTCACTTTGGCAAGTCTTTTCCATTCTGAACCGCAGTTAACCAGTCGTGTTTATATTGACGAACTTTTTGTACATGTTCTATGAGTCTTTGTTTATCGTAGTTTTTTAATAAACAAAGAATATTCTCTCTACCAACAGGATTTGCAGATTGACTTGCAAATTGTGGAAGAATGTATCCTTCATCTATACATTTATCCACAATATACTTAGCTATATCATATCCAGATTTCTCTTCCCCTAAATCATGATCTAGACAAATTGCATCAGGCCATTCTTTCTCAAGAAAATCAATCGCTTCTTGGTAAGATTGAGCCCATATTACTTTACAATTTCTACCAATTGGACTAAAATTCATCCAATCATCTTCCATTGGATTCCTAGCGTCATCTACCCAAAGAAGTGTTTTCATTATTCTTAAATTTTTCTTTTAAATATACAGCGGTATTTATATAAAGGTGCAAATTGAGGTATAACAACTTCTTGTATAAGTTCCCATCCTTGATCTCCGTGTAAATTTAGCCAATCAATAAAATCCTCACCTTGATATGAAGTAAAAGTATCTTCCTTGTATTCTCATTTTGTCATTGTACTTTAACTTACTATATAAGATTTAATGCTCTTATAATTCCAGCTTCTAAACAATCTAGATAACTAGTATATACTTCAGAGAAAGTATCATATGGTTCATCCTCTTGAGAATCAATTTTATAAATAACAAACATCCAACCATGAGGATACCATTGTATCTCTACATGTAGGAATTTTTTCTCCCGCAGCCAATCCAAAATATCATATAAACTAGAAGAGTTATTATATAATGGAATCTTTTTATTAGCTAACTTTTTAATTTGGTCATTAAAAGCTAGTTCATTTTCTATAATTCCAACTAACTTACCTTCAGGATTATATAAAGGAACATGATCTTCTTCAATGTTATTGTTAATTTTAATCTCTTTTATTATATTTCAATTAAACCATCTTCAATAGTAAGATTTTCTAAATCAACAACAGGCTTTAAAGCAGAAATAGTTTCAGGTTTAAATGTTACAGGAAAACCCATAGAATAATCTCCTTCAAAAACACATTCATTTTTATAAACCTTTCTAAGCACATTATCATCTCCATAATCACACACTTCATAATAACCAGGAGTTTCAAAATAACTTTCAGGTATCCTAACTGTTATAATGTGGTTGTAGTCCAGAAACGGAGACCATGTACTTTCTGATTCTTTATGAATTTCACAATTTTTAAACCTGAAAATATAAACTTTTTCAGGTTTTACTTTGGAGAACATTAGGTCTCCATTTTTATCTCTATATCCATGCCATATTATAATGTTATTAGTACAGGGAGCGGGAGTCGAACCCGCAATGAGCATTGCAGCTCGCTGGATTAGAAGTCCAGTCCATTATCCATTCTGGTCACCCCTGCTTTTATGATATCTATAATAATGTCTATCTCCGTTTTTGTTTTTAGATTTAAATGTATCTAACTGAGAATCACAATTAGGACATATACACCTTAAATTATCTCGTTTATTGTTTGCAGCATGTCCGTCAATATGGTCTAAAACAAAAACTAATTCTTTCCCATTTCACTCAGGCTTCATTCCACAAATTGCACATTTATTATCTTGTTCTGCCAAAATAAATTTTTTAAATACTCTAGGAGAATAATTAGCCCTCATAATAGAAGGATCTCCATTAAGAATTAAATTATATTTTTCTTTTGATTGAAACTCTTGCTGACATTTACAACTACAATAAATTCCACTATGGCTTAAATATAATATAAACTCCTTACCACAATTTTTACATACTCCTTTTTTAGCAGTACCTTTTCTAAATGTTTCTTGGGGATTTATATTTCTTCTGGGGGCTATATTAATTCCTAGTCTACGAACAGCGTTTCTAATATTAGAGCCTGAACAGTTATAAAGCCTGCCTACTTCTTCAAAACTTCTTCTTTCTGTAATAAGAAGTTTAATTAAATTGTCTTTTTCTAATTTTCAATTCATATAAAAGTAATTTTAGTTTAAATTTCGTACTACAAATATACAAAATTTAAACTAAAATTACAAGTTCGAAATTCTTATTCTATCCTATCTTTTAATATATTAAGATAATAAATAGTAAGTGCAATCATACCTCCAAAGTAGAATATTCCACAAGGAGCAGACCACATAGTTAATGCAAATCCAAGTCCCAATAATAAACATAAAACAAAGATTCCAAAAACTATTACTGTGTATTCATTTTATTTGTAATAAGCATTTCTTTCAGAGGGAGACATATACTCCCATTTTACATTTTTAAATTCCTCAAGAGTCCTACATCCTGTATAAGACATAGCAGATCTTAATGCAGAATCAAATTGAGAAAGGAGTGATTCAAGAGTGTACTCAACAGGAACCCAAATTTCAATTCCTTCTTCAGCCTTTTTAGTGCCTGAAATATCCTTTTGTCCTCTTTTACTTGCCATTCCATAATAAAGTCGCTCTTTGGCATATTTTCCTATACTAAAAATCCTGTCTCTCTCAGCCGAAGTCAGAGAGGCAATATATATAGCAAGTTGTGGATCCTTATCAAGTCCCTTTATTCTAGTTTGACCACAAGCTTCCACACATTGAGCAAACATTTTACCCATCATTACATAGTCTGCACCTAAAGCTAAACACTTTATAGCTCGATCTATTGTAGAAATTCCTCCATCTGCAATAACTTTTGGAGCCTTTTTAGGCTTAGGAGACTCTTTAATCATAGACCGACGTTTAGCTAACTGTTGCAGCAACCATTCCATAGAAGCGTGCACTCCAGTTTTTACTCCTGTAGTACATACACTACCAGTTCCAATACCTACACGAACATAATCTACCCCTGCATCATAGCATTCCCAATAAAGATCTGGATGAGCTATATTACCTACCATGATAATAATCGTGCTCCACTTTTCCTTAGCCTTCTTAACCAGGTCATAAATTTTCTTCATGTGGCCATTAGCTATATCAATAAGTACCAGAGGACACTCATCAGAAGGTTCTCCTTCACAAAAAAATGTTTCAAATTCCTTTAAACTAAATGCACACCAAACATGGTTACATGCATTAAGTCTAAACTGTAAATTATCTACACGTCTTGGAATAATTGGAAGCACATCAGCCTTTGTAAAAAGTTGATAATTTGATTCATCAATAACGGATGTCATAGGAGAAACAAAAATAGGATATGTTCCTAAGTCTCCTAAAAGACTATACTCACTACGACTTGTAATATCCGTGGCTTTTGAACTAGGTAAAATACCTATTTCATCTAAACTATACATCATCTTCTATTTCCTTTAAAATCTCACAAATTCAGTAATCAGGATCATTAATTAAATAATGATCTCCAAACTCATTCCTTAAGCACATTTCTTCATTCACTTTTGTATCAGATAATGTTCTTAATGAATTATATCGAAACCCCTCTCCCTCAGAAGCTTCAATTGATTGTATTCTATATAAAACAGTTTTCATAATAGTATTGGAGGTGGGGCTCGACCACATACACCAATTACGTGGTTAATGACTGTGTATAAGACAGTGACGATACTCCCATATAAAGGCGGATTTACTCCGCCTGTGAAATTATTCTGCCTTCCTATCGCAGCTTATTTCAGGAAGTTCTGTGAAATACTCATTATAAATATTCCGAGCAATTTCCAGACAGATTTTAGCGTTGCGCAGGTCATCACGAAGCTTGAACATCTGAGTTACCCACTCATCTGCCTTAAAGTCCGTACCTACAACCAGTGATTCGGTCAATTTAATCGACAGATCCTCCAGATTCATAATCTTGGACTTAATCTGACGAATCTCTTTCTCAATGAGATTAATCTGATCCTTAGCTGCTTCGCGGGCATCAGCATTGATGATTTCAGCACGTTTCTTGAGTACTGCAGTTCCAGTAGCACTCAGAATTTCATTAAATTTATTCATAAACTTTTATTACTTTTATATTGTTTGGAAGTTCTTCTTTATCCCAATCCTTATAAGAATTGGTAATTGTTATTGTTTTGTAAAGTTCTGACAATTTTACTAAAGGTTCTTTTTGGATAGCATGTGTGACACGTAAATGCACATCAGTTACTCCCATGTCTTGTAATGCTTTATAAATTGCAAAGAAAGTTCCTCCACCATCACATAAGTCATCAAAAACTAGAATAGAAGTATTTGGCTTTATTCTAGAAGGTAATTTTACCTCTAACTTATCTCTTGAAATCCTATGCTTTGTAGCATAGTATGTCGTATCAAAGTCAAAAAGCTCACTGTAACGATGATAGGCACCTTCGTCAGGGAACAAAACATTCTCTGAAATATTAGAACTTGCTTCTAAAGCAAAGAATGCAGGCCAGTCATTATCAATTACCCCTTCTGTAATCAAACGCTTAGAATGAGGGTCCAGTACTAGAATTTGCTGTGCTTGTACAAAGATAAGACATTTTTTAACAAGCTCCAAATCTAATGCCTCATTAAAAGAAAATAATCTATCAGTTCGCGCTGCAAACAAATAAGCTATTTGTATGTAAAACCAAAATTTTCTTCATCAGACTTTCCTGTTAATCCATCTGCAGGAGTCTTATGTATAAGATCATATGGGAGCCCCATATAGTCTCCTAAAGAAATAACTTCAGAACATGTTAATTGAGAAATAGGATTAATATCAGATGCCAAATCTCCCCATTTAGTTCCCCAACCAATAAATAATTCTGAAGCATTACTAGTCCCTGCTACTCGATATCCTACAGACTGTATAACTATCCTCAATATCAGCTTGCTTACCATTAGGCATTGGCACACCTAATATATTTTCCTTACCTATAGAATCTACCAATAATTTGGCCACTACAGTAGAATCCTTTCCTCCAGAAATACCAAGAACATACCCTTTCACATGAGTACGTTCTTGATAATTCTTAAGAAAGGAAACTATTCCTTCATATACTTCTTTCATTAGAATTCCCCGTTCCAAAGAGTTCTACGAATTTCTGTGAGGGTAGTTTGCTCTCTCATTTTTCCATCTGAAAAGATAGGACGAAGTAAATTGAAAGGCTCATTATGAGCTTCTTTCAGTGTCATACCTTCATCACAATCAAACTCACCAGTTACATGGTTGTAGAAAACAGCACAACATCCTCTGTGGGATTTCTTCATTCCTGAATCCGTTTTAGGATCTTTGCAGACCATGATAGATTTAGTTTTTCCATCAATGGTTTGTTCTACATAGCTGCATTTAATTGCTACATTAAATGTATCGCGAGAGAACATATCTACATTCCCAAACTCATCCATGTAAGAAAGCATGGAAAATCCTCCTACACCAAGTGCAACATTCTCTGCAGAGAATCCTTTATCATACAAAATCTGATAAATCTGTTTTGCACGTAACTGAGTGATGCCATCACCATATAAAGCTCGAACATGAGGGTCTAAGACTTTATATCCCTTAGAGTTGACAGTGCCTCCAAAAGTCTCCCAAAGAGAGAAAACCGTCTCAGTTACAATTTCTACAGGATCTCCAGAGTCACCACGAACATACAAAGTACCATTTCTACTGAGAATTTTTTCCTTAAGAGATGGAAGAATCTCATCGACAACATTCCAGTAATCATAGGAATCACTTACCATAGAGAATGATCCATTAGGATAGACCTCAGTAAGGAGGCGTCGAATCATAACTTTTTCATCCCCATTAATGGCAGCAGAACTACACATTACGGAGTGCTCAGTAGAAGCCATACCTCCACCTACTACAGACATTGGGGTATGATAATACTTTGAAGCATACATAATGCCAGGAATAGTCGCAGTCTTATTAAAAGAGAGTAAAAATCCACACGAAGCTTTAATAGCACCATGAAGTCCAACTAAACTTCTAAATCCGAACTCAGAAATAGCAGAACGACCAGAAATATCAGAAGTTTTAGAATAAAAATCATTTACGATACTACGATATTTAGTTACAGCAGTTGCAACACACATTGGATACCAAAGCTCAGAGAGCATTAGGGTTTCAATGAAATTAGTACACCATGCAAATTCTGGATTAGTATTAGAAATCTCGATACAGGGGATATTCATTCCTACTTTATATCCCTCAGGAAGTGCCCAAATTTCGATAGGAAGATATCCTAATTCATGAAGGTTTTTAATTTTATCCGAGTTAACACGGTCTGCTCCCATAGTAGAAGAAATCACAAATTCATATTCTGCAATAACTTCTTCTAAGGGACGATTAAAGAAATTTTCATTCATGTACTCAATCAGATACTCCTCAATAAATGCTTGAATACCAAAAACTACTACCTTATCAAATTCAGGAATACTAGTTTTACGAGGTACATAGTAAGAAACTACCTTAGTAATGCTAGGGTCATACTGACGTTGATGGTCCTGTTTATAGAAATCAGAAAGAAGGACCGAACATGGTTTAAACATTTTTTTATTTTTTTAAATATTCTATAGCTTTAGATAAAATAGTTATATCATCCTCAAAATATCCTAATCCTCTATTACATAGTAGGCCTCTAATACTACCATTTATATGGTTATGATCTACTGCCAAATTACTAACTTTTGCACTTGTTTCAGGTTTTCCACATATAGCACAAACGCCACCTTGAAGTTGAAACAGAGTATCATAATCTTCTAAAGTAATATTATACATTTTTTAAGATGATGCTTTCGAAGTTTTTCTTGATTTTCTGGAAGATTATAATACTCTTTTCTTTTATCTTTTCACCTTTCATTATGTTCCCGAACTTTATCAGGATTTTCTTCTCTGTATTTTTTATTTACTTTATTTCTGCAGTCTTTATATCCATCAGAAGAATGGCGATCTTTAGCAAAGAGTGAAATGTCTTTAGTCTCTCCACATTTTGAACAAATTTTATCCATATTTCATTAGTTTTATACTACAAAAATATTAATAAAATTTAGTTCTAAACATTAAGTTTATAAAAATCAAAAATTTAATAACGATTAATTATAGTCATTTGTAAACCCTCCATAACATCTAAAGCTTTGTTATGAAGTTCATTGTTATTGGAACGACAAAGACTAGCGTCAATTATGATTTCTGCGCTAGGAAATATTGTTTGTAGACTAACTGCACAAGAGAGAACACAAAGATTTGTAACAACTCCTACAACAGTAATATTATCAAAAGTATTATTTGTAATACATTCAGGAGTTGCTGAAAGGGATGCATCTTCTAAAGTATCTTGGCTGAATCCAAAAGAATTAATTTTATCAAGAATATAACAAGATCCTAAGAAAGGTTTAAATTCTTTACAAATTTGCCATCCCTTTGAAGATTCTTCACAATGCATAGGCAGATATTTTCCTTCCCTTGAGTTTTTATAGAGATACTTTGTAGGAGCTGACTTGCTATAGTGAGTATCTCTTGTAAATAATACAATATCGTCTTTAATAAGATGATCTTCAACCTTAGCTTTAATGCCAGGGATAATTTCTTCCGCGCCAGGAACCGTTAAAGCTCCTCGAACAAAGTCTTCTTGCATGTCAACTACTACAAGTAACTGCATATATCTTTTTTATTTATAATTAAATAGCTATCCTTGCCAAAAGGAATAACATTAGAATTAGCTTGTCCAATTGTATTTATAATTACCTCCTTTTTAGACTCCCAAATAAAAATTTGTAAAAGTCTACTGGTTCTTTTCATAACCCAGGCCTTATATACTTTTCTATTAGTAACTATAAATACATCGTCAAATTGTTCTAAGTCAACTATTTTTTTAGGAAATTCTTTTGAACTATCAGTTGATGGTTCATTAAACCTTCTAAATATTCTTAAGAATCATCTCTTCATCGCTTGAACTTTTTCTTTACTAAAGATTTTCCTCCCTCTTGGTCTTTAAACTTCTTAGGCCGCTTTGGCATTCTAGGTTTATCCTCCTCGCAATAATCAGGAATTTGATAATCTTTAAGGTACTTACCCATAATTAGATTATTAATAAAAAGGCTCTAGTATTTCTACTAGAGCCTATTAAATTTACATCTTAATGAGAGACAGAATCTCTTGATTCATAGCCTCATCAAACAGATCCCGTGTAGTCTGCACCTTCCCATTTAAGAAAGATACAATCTGTGCTGAATATCCAGACATGTAGTAGACATTCTTGACGTCACCATAAGTTTGGAATGGAACACGATTTTGTACATTATGTCCGTAGTAATCATTTCTCAAATTCCAAAGGCAAATGACAAAATTATCAACATACTCTTTAGAAAATCCTGCAGCTGTCAATGTATCATGAACTCTTTCAACTGAAGTCTTATTCAGACTTGAAGCATTAAACTCACAATCACTGATACAAAGAATTCCTTTAGGAAATTCCTCTTCTGGAACACCTTCAAGCTTCAACTGAGCAAAGAGGTTAATAACACCCTCAAAGTTTGTACTTCCATAGTACCCCGAATGGTCATTAAACCATTTCTCCAGAGGAGTTTCTCCTTTCCACTCATGCATCATAGCTTTTGAGTTAAACTCAATCCATGCATTTTGGAATCCCCCTCTTAAGAAATAAGAGAAATACAGAGCAATTGCCTTACCTACATTGTAGCAAGACATGGAAGTTCCAGTTGCTTCTGCACCCATTGAATCAGAAGTATCACGTACTACGATAAGGTCTGTAGTATTGCCCTCTTCCTTACACTTATTAACAAGGGTCATAAATTGCTTGTTAATAGTATCTTTGATATGCTGCTCTATATTATAAGGAACAGTGTTACAAATAGGTTTAAAGAGCTCATGTACGAAACCTGTGTACTTCACCTCCTTTGTCTCTGGAGCTCCTATCCATTCCTGATACTTCTCTTTGAGATTATGATTCTCTAAGAACTTGGAGTGTACAAGAAGGTTTAAGGCACGACCATGAATCTTATCAAAGTCAATCTCTGTATATCGTTGCTTTGAAATAAGCTGTTGCCAGCTATGTGCTGTTCCTGCAGCTTTCATCTTTGCATAAGAACGATATACCTGATACTTTTTAGCATCTGTCTTTGCTCCTGATGCACCATAAAGTTCTGAACACAGCCATTTTGCAATCATACAATTTGCTTGTGCCTCTACTGTAGTACACTTGGAACGTGCCTTGATCTGAGGAAGATACTTACGAATGAGATTCGTTTGAGAATCAGAGCCAAGACCTGCAGTAATCAGATCTGCAAAACGACGCCAATCCAGAACTCGGTGTTCCCAGCCGTTATAAACTAAGTCATAACGAAGCATAACGAAGAGATCTTTCCAAGAACCCACCAAGGGAATCAGCCAAGCATTCTTCCAGAATACTTCTTTATCTTTGGTATGTAGCCAGATGAGACGCATAATACCTTCATGACGAAGCTCAGAACCCTTTTGTGCTTCTTTGGTACCATACTCTTTATCATTAATCTTACGACAAATCATTCGCAAGAAAAAGATAAATTTAACAGTATCTTCTTTATTTTCTGCCCAGAGAATTTCACAGTCTTTTGCAATTTCTGCAAATGGGCGAATCTCTCTGTACTTAGATGTACTACCAAACTGGTCAACGAAGGGATCCCCTGTACTGGAATAGGCTTTACCACCGTTACCTGTAGTGGTTTCTGCTGCAGTTTTTAATCCTGCCTGAATAAAGGCTGATTTAGATGCCGATTTACTGTTATCAACAGCAAATAATGTTTTCTTTTTTGCTTCAAACATCTTATTAAGTTTTAAAAATAAAGCGGATATTGAACGATGTCAATATCCGCAAATTAAATTAGTCCCGCCGTGAGGATTCGAACCTCACTACCCCAGAGTCCACTACACCAATTTGTTAACGGGGGTTTGATTTACAGTCAAATGGTGTTACGTCGGGATTTTATAGCTCTACTTTATATTTATCATATTTAATAATTAATTTAAAAGAAAGGCTACGTTATCATCCAAAAATATACATTAAGAAGATAATTGCTGTATGTAGCCTATTAGTGGGACTGGAACGAGTCGAACGTTCACCTTTGGATTTTCAGTCCAACGAGCGCACCACGCACACCGCAGTCCCAATAAAAAATTCCAGTATTTCTACTGGAATTAAGTTCATAGCAGGGCTCTTCAGCCCCGAAGACTTTTTTTCTTTAACGTCTGATTTATAAGCCCTTAACAGATTACAGTACTTTTTCTATATAGAACTCTAGTTTATAGAAGATTGTGGACACATGTGGGATTCGAACCCCTCTATTTCCTTGCAAAGGAAATGTGCTCGCCTTTACACTACATGGCCCAAAATACTTAAAGTTTAATACGAAATTGTCTTATTTTATTACATATTTTACAACGCTGTATATAAACTTTTTTCAACTTTAACTGGGCGATTTTGATAGTCATTTTCAAACACCTTTTTTAATTTTTCTTCAACTGTCTCCCAATCATGTACATGAAATTTCAATTCAAACCATTTCTTTATAAGTTCTAACATATTATAAAGTTTTTAATAAAATTTTAGAGCCTCCTGTCGGACTCGAACCAACGCGTTCAAATGAAGACGGATTACAAAACCGTTGCAGTCGCCGCTGTGCCAAGGAGGCTTATAAACACTATCGTAGTTTGCACGTCTGATTTTTTATTGCCACAGAAACTCCATACAAATGATCAATTTATATGTTAAGAGTTATTACGCCGCTAAAATTGCTGAATGAAACTAACTTGTTTCTTTATTGTCTATCAGCATCGACTTTACCCTAACATTTAGGGAGTGCTCATTACCTTGTACTTCGGTAGTTTGTTCGAATAGGCTTTGAGCTAGCCTATAAACTATTTATTTTTAGAGTATCGATATCGTCTAGTACTATTTTTATTCCTTGATCCAAAATGTTCAGTCATTGCATGATGATTTGGACACAAAACCTGGAGATTTTCTTCTTTATTGTTAGTTGCATCTCCATCAATATGATGTATCTGAAGAATGGATAAATTAGTATAAGGATTAATGAAATTACATCCACATCCTGGAATTTCACAGGTATAATTAGCCTTCTCTAATAAATATCGTCGAATATGTGCAGATAATCCATCTTCACCTGCCATTCCTAATTCTTTACCTTCTTTTCAGCGTTTGATAAATTCCTTGTAGGCATATTCAGCTTGGCATTTCCACAATTTACACAGATAGAAGTAGCACCACGAACATACTTACCACTTGACTTAGCGCCTCTTTTTTAATTTATTTCTATTAGAAATATTATCATGAATTTCTAACTTTTTACAAATTTCAAACAAACTTTTACTGTTATTTCACACAGTTCTGATTATATCATCTGAAAGTTCTTTAAAACGTTTCATTAATTTAGTTTATTAATAACTATTAGTTACAATTGAGAGGTATAAGAGATTCAAACTCTCCCCTTGTGATTGGAAGTCACATATGCTATCACTAACACCAATACCTCATAAAAGGTCTCTATAAAGCTCCGTAGATTAAAAGTCTATTGCTAAATAAAGGTTACTGTAAGAGACCTTGTAAAACACAACTGTGAAATTTTCGCTTTGAATCATTTCTGATCTCTGGACTAATACTGATAGATTAGAGTGCCTTCATATCAGAGCCTGCAATGTCCATACCGCACTCTCGGCTTTACATTTCACTACAAATCCTAGTTGTGTTATTTCTGCTCTACTATCCAAGCATTCAATCCTCTGGAAGAAGGCCTTTCATTATCAAGTAAATTCTTCAGATCTATCTTACCAATATCTGAGAATTTAATATTGTAGTAGCATCCAGTAACAGGCATGATACTTGCTACATTACTTGTATCAACATGAGCAACGATACAAGTAATATCGTGTGCAAATGCCAAACCTAACTCCCAGGCAGTACCACTGTCAGAATAATGACCATGATAGATTGCAAGTTTCTGATCTGTTCTACATCATAGTCAAACACTTCACGTGCCCACTCTTCATTAGTTAACTTTTCACCATTTTCAATGAAGTGTTCCATAGGAACTATAACTTCATATCCTTGATTACGCAGAATGAGTGCTGCAGTTTCTACAAGATGCCGTTCTTTTTCATTGAAAAATGGACCTGCAAGATAAATCTTTATCATTTTTCATTAAAGTTTAAGCGTATAGAGCAGGAATCGAACCTGCGGTGAGATAAATCTGCAAGATTAACAGTCTTGTGCCATCGGCCATCTGTACATATTGGGCTAGGTTACTCTAATTTACATCCTACCATTAGACGACTATAGTACTTCTCAGCCCTGAAGTTTCCTATAACTGGGACTCGAACCCAGATCGCTGTTCAACAAAACACAATTCAGTAGAAGAAGCTTGCTGAAGTAACCTTGTGTTTACAAAGATAATAACTTTATTTTACATATGCAAGATTAATCATCCATGCCGATATCATTTAAGAATAGTTCTGCCACTAACTCCAAACTTCTTACCTAGTGCTGTTTTAGAATTAGTCTTTAGAAGTTCCTCTAATTCTTCTTTAGAAGGTCGTACAGGATTCTTTAAAGATTTACGTAAACAAGTTATACATAATCCAGTCATGGAAGCGGAATTTAGAACTTTACCACATTCTGAACATGCATAGGTTTTCTTATTGATTTGCCGATTTTTGCTTTTATAGTTATCTGTTTTAGCATGACAATTAGGACAAAGAAGCATTAAATTAGAATCCACATTGTTATCTGGATTTCCATCAATGTGATGTAGCTCTAAAGGAATAGGATCTTCTAATCATTCTGTATTTAAACACATTTATGTCCTCTATCATTAATCAACTTCTTTTTTAAATTACTTTTAACCCTAGTTGCTCCAATTCTAAAAGGTACTGAAATATTATATCATTTTAGTAAATTATACAACATTGGATAATAGGAGCAACTCCTAGCTTCAATAAACATTCAGAAGGTGTTTTAGAACCTTCTACTCATTTAACATATATTTTACTTGTGCGGGCACAGGGACTTGAACCCTGAACGGCCTTTCGGCTCCCTTATCATTAAAAGTGATCTGCGCTACCAATTGCGCCATACCCGCTCCTAAAACTAGGTAACAATAAGGACTTGAACCTTTTCGCTAAATTAAAAGAGAAATTTTGCTTAAACCATTTACTTTGCTGTATGTTACCTATTCATTGCAAAACTGTAAAGAATTTGTGGCCATGGAAGGACTCGAACCTCCACACACTTATGAACCTAGAATATATAAGCAGCTTTACCACTTTGCTTACAGGGCCATAAAATGGAGAAGCAAGCATGGCCCGCTTACTTCCCCTTCATTGATGAATTACAGCATTCTTAAATATTGTACGATAATGTGCATCTAACTCACTTTAACTTATTGTATTCATACGAGTTAACCATTTCTCCAATTCGCCATATAGTGATTTAATTAGCGGCGAATGGGGGACTCGAACCCCCAGTCTTATGATTTTTTTATTAGTGAATTAGCACATCCTTATTAACTTGAGACTAAAGCTTTTGACGCGACACTAAATCTTATGTAGCTCCTTGTAATTTATCTAGGATATTACAGCTCTTTGCTACTTAGTCTAAGTCTGAAGCTAAGTCTATCGTCAAATATTTTGTTTGTTTTATTACCTACCTTGGAGATAGTTCAGCAGCCATTCTGAATCCAGATTGGATTTTACTGCTTCTACCTCATTTGCTACTTTCAGTGCAGCAATAGTTGCTGACAGAAGAGTACTTCTACGCTGAAGAGCTAATGCTCGCTGACGAGGGGTCCACTCACCAGAGAAACGCTGCATGGTATAATCACCCAGTTCCATCACAGTATCTTTTACTGCAATTTGGGGCTGATAGTGAGTTGCATTGCCGAGCTTCTGAACATTCGGATCTTCCAAAATGTACTGAGTCTTAGTGATAGACTTTTTAGTACCTTTCAGAAGGGGAGACTGCATAATTGCTCGACCTGCATACATTTCTTCAGTACATGGTTCCCAGATCTCAGAATCTTTACGAACGGGAATGTTCTGGAACATCTCCTGAAGCTGAGGATTTTCCAGAAATGACTTGAGCTTAAGAAGCTCCAGACTGCTCAGATTAGCAATTACATTACCATCCACAACCAGATCTGCACGAGCAGTTCCCGATGCATTAGTTGCTTCACAATTAAACATCTCACTGATATAGCTTTTTACCATATTAGTGAAATAGTCGAATTTCTCATCTACAGTTGTTACAACCGCAATGAGTTTACGTTCACTGGGAAGATCTACAGTGTCAGGACGAGGTTCGTAGGTGTTTTTAACCCCTCGAAAGTTGTCTGACTCCTTCTTAAAGAAGGTTATATAATCTCGAAGGAGAGCTTTAAACTGGGAAGCACCCTGCTCCAGTTTTGCGAGTAATACATTTAATTTCATACTAATTATTTTGTTGGATATATTTTTGAATTTCTGGATTTTTCCAAATTGTTCTAAGTTGTTCCTCAGTCATATTAGAGAAACAATCAGACCCATATACAGACTTAATTCTTTTCTTTTGCCCCTTTGTCAATTTATTTAACAAAGTTTTTATAGTCACCAAGGGAGTATTACTAGTATGTTTACCTATAGAACTAGTTTTCAAATCATTTAATTCCCGCTTTAATGTTTGGACTTGCATCTCTAATGCGCTATTTTCCTCAATCAGTGATTTTTGAAATTGAGGATCCCCAGTTAAAAATAAAGAAGCATGTAGAACAATTCCTTTAATCAAAGCCTTACAATCTTCATAAGGAATAAGACTTACTTTATTAGTAGTTGGAACATATAGTTCTCTCTATCAATGATAATTGATATGTCACCATCAGAATTTCTACATATGTGATATGATACTTTAACAATTAACTCACCAATAGTGTAATACCTAGATTACTTGCTTTCGGAGGTTACAATCTCATCAACAAATCTTCTTAAATACTTATCTATCTTATTCATATATTTTTAAATATTGTCTGGATAGCAAGATTCGAACTTGCGCCCGCCATTACAGCTTGCTCTGGTTCCCAAAACCAGCGAGGTTGACCTGACTCCTCCATACCCAGATATAAAGTCTCTATATTTTTAACTATGCTCTACCAACTGAGCTATTAATAGAACTTTTCTATTAAACAGGAATTGAACCTGTGACCGTAGTGCCCCCATGCTATAAATTTTGCTGAAGAGACTTTGTAATAAATAATAATAAAACTATGCACACCCTTAAAGACTTGAACTCTAAACTATGGTTTTGGAGACCATCGTGTTACCAATTACACCAAAGATGCTTAAAGTGAAATTCTTTTATGCTTCCACTAACTGTATACCGCAGAGAATTTCACAAAGAACTACTACCGCGCGGAGGGTAAGGGATTCGAACCCCTGGTACGCTCATCACGTACATCACTTTTCAAGAGTGACACAATAAACCAACTCTGACAACCCTCCGAATCATTCCTATTATTTAGATATATCTTGAGAGCCTTTCACATTTATAAAGGATCAGCACCTATCATTTAGTCTAAATCTTCAGGAATTAATTTATGTTTCATTTTATAGTCAAGTTCCTGATATGCTAGGTTAACAAAATCAAGTACTCTTAAAATGATTTTTAAATGCAAGGTATATTTATATTCTTCTTCATTAAGAAAGAATAACATTTTATATGTATCTTCCTCAATTTTAATTTTGTCCTCAATTACTTTGATTGGAGCTTTATTTAAAAAGGAATCAGAAAAATTTAATTTCTTTAGTAATCCTTCATAATACTTTTTCTTCTCTTTAATTTCAGAAAGTGTTGTTTGTATTTCTTGTAAAGCTTCATCTAAAGTAATGGGAACTTGTACAGTATATGTAGTACCTCCAACTATGAAAGATCTACTGGATAACCATTTAACATCCATAAACTATAATTTTTGCGGTTCTAATGGGAGTCGAACCCACTCCGTACTGAGAGACAGTCGGACATCTTAACCGTTTGACCTTAGAACCGAAAAAGGTATCTTTACATCGTTTAATGATTAAAAGTCATTTGATTGTAAAAGGTTTGCTGTTTGATACCTTATAAAAATAACAGATGTAGCGAGGATGAGATTCGAACTCATGTAGATCGGCTTATGAGACCGAGCTGGGACCATCTCCAGTCTACCTCGCAATGTATTGAGACGCCTGTAGGACTCGAACCCACACAAAACTGCTTTGCAGGCAGCTCCTTTAACCAATTCAGGCAAGGCGTCCTATTTGAGAGTCCAGAAATAGTACAATGTAAATAAATGCACAATGGGGCAAAAGATATAAAAAGTATCTTTCTTTTCCCATTGAACAATAGTATTTACCAATCCGAACTTAGTTGCAAAGAAAAACATAATTCCTGAAACTACCAAAAGATAGATGATAAAAACTACTAAAATAATGTACCAGATCATAACTGCTGTTTTAAATATTGTTGGGGCACCAGAATTCGAATCTGGTCTATATCATCCAAAGTGATATGTGCTACCATTACACCATGCCCCAATGTTAGTAGGTGACAATATTATTCAAGCCAATAGAATATTAAAATAATTTGCTGTATGCCACCTTATAAAGCCTTTAATCATCAATCAGATAGATGTACCGAAAAAGTAAACCATTATTATAATGATGGAATTTCTCCATATTTTCAAATATAATGATAAGCATGCGGGCATTTATTATTGCAACAGTCAATAATATGTCTTTTACTATTTATAGATTTAGCTAAACCTTGTTCTACCAATCATTTAGCAGCTTCTCTGCCACCTCAAAAATATTGTATAAAGGTACCATTGAGATCAAATTGATCTATTCGTTTAGTAGAGCCCGCTCTAGCTTTCATATGATTTGCCTTAAGAACTTTCCGTACCAAAGATTCATCACAATGTAATTTTTCAGAAACTTGTTTACAAGTATATCCAAAACTATATAACTCAATTATCTTAGAATAAGAATGTAAAATTTTACCATCTCCTCCTTTTGTAGCATTATATCCATGTTTGAAATTTTTCTATTCAGAAAACTTCTCTTTCAGACAATAAGGTTATATCTTCAATTTCCTCTAATTCTTCAATAGTAAAGCACTCAATTCCATATTTATTCATTGCAGAATATAAAGGACGCTTATTACATCTTACTTTTTTAGAATCTCTACAATGTTGTTTAAAACGTTCTTGAACAGAATTAGTAGTTTTACCTATATACTTTTTATGATTAATTTGATTTGTTATACAATAAATATATGCCATAAATTATAAAATAAGTGACCCAGAAGCGATTCGAACGCTCAATCCCGAATGGGCATCGCATTTTAAGTGCGATCTGTATACCAGTTCCAGCACTGGGCCATTTGTCTTGACTAGCTTTCTCGAATTATCCTTGACTCTTCACAAGACTGTAGCACTTTTTGCATTTTCCTGCCTTTGTTAGGTTGCTGAATTTTACTATTACACCTACAACGATAGACTATTTTCTTGCACAGCAATAGTATAGTTACTAATATGAATAAAATTCAATGCATTTACACCATTTTCAATGCAGCCTGTAATCCAGATTCTAAACAATCTTCATAATGACCACACCAAACTTCTTGAGCTATTTTAGATTCCAGGATTGAAGACTCAGGGTGTAGAGGAGCCATGATCCAATAATATGATAAAGTATCATCCAACTCTACCAGTACACTTACTCCGTGTTTTTCCCGCAGCCACTGTTGTAATTCTGCTTGATAGGGAGCCTGACAACAATACTGAGGTATGATACCTAAGCCATAATCGTCTATATTTATAATATTTCCATAAATATCATAGATACCTCCGAGACAATCTTCCTTATATCCTTTTTCTGCAGCTAATTGAGCAGTTTCAAAACTAACTATTTTCATGATATACCCATTTATATGTTGTATTGGTACCTTTTACAGTATAAACTTTTTCAAGCTTTCCTTCTTCATAGGCTTTCATGTGTATATTACACACTGCATTGCTCTTAACAAAGAGAGTTATTGCTACAAAAATACTAAAATATATTATAGATACAAAAACTTTACTGGAAAAATCTTCACAATCATCTACCATTGAAAGATATAGAATTGTTGAACCTGCCACTATCCAAATTAAAAATCCCATGATTATTCTAATCCGTATTCATTAATAAAATCAATACATCTTCGGTATAGTTGCAACTTTGTGAGTAATGTTACCAGTTGTCGTCTTCTCACATATATGAATAATATCTTGGAAATAACTTATAATATATTCTTTATCTACATTCATTGCTTATATCTTAAATTAGTGGGCCTACCTGGACTCGAACCAGGAATACAGGATTATGAGTCGTGCGTTATAAACCTTTTAACTATAGGCCCTAAAATAAAAAATTAGGATTAACCCTGTAAGGATAGAGAAGAAACATTTCTCCAACTTTAGGAGGCTCTACCATATAACCTTCCTTTATATAACCCACTTCAATTCCGTTAGGATGCAATCCATCAGGAATTCTACCAGTGAGTCCTACTTTTGTGAGTTTTACACGTTTATATTCCATTGATTATTTCTGAGTATTTTTCAATAACTAGCTCTCGCTGTTTTTTAGAAAGAGCACTTCCATGCTTTCGAATGTTGTAATACGCAACTTCTAAGTCTCCCCAACAAACAATTCCTACTTCATTTAGAATTTTGTCCCTAGTTCTCTTCTGTTTCCCTTTAAAAGGAAGGAAAAGAATTATAAAATCAGTAAATTCATATATAGGAAGATCAAAGTTAGCATCCAGCTCTTCTTTATTGAGATTTTCCTGAAGAAGAGTTATCTCTTCTATCTCCTTGGGAATCTCAAAATTATCTTTTCCATATACAAGAAATTCCACAGACTCAGGAATTCCTATTTTCATTTTATATTTGTTAAGCTTCATAGTTTACTAATATTAGTAGTCTGTAAAGGATTCAAACCCCTGTCTTTACCTTGAGAAGATAATGTCCTAGATCACTAGACGAACAGACCAAATAGATACTATCAAAGAGGATACCGTTAGGCTCCCAGTTGATAGTATCTGGGAATTTTTAGCTGCGGGGATTATAAATTCTGAAACCCACATTTCTAAAGTTTAACGAGATTCTCAGCAACTAGCTCGGGTATACTTAGGTAATATCCTACCGTGCATTATATAGGAGCACCCCTAACTAAATTAAATAATTAAAATAGTGTAGTGGAAAGCAGATTCAAACTACTGTTTCCAGCTGAGAACTGGTGTCCTAAATCGCTAGACGACTCCACCATAAAAGTCGGAGAGTTTAATCTCCGACCAGAGTTTCAAAGAACCGTTTTACTTTCGATTAGGAAAGTAGGCTGCGTTATGACGTACCATACGCTGTACGCGCTGGTAAACGATTTCGCCATTTTTGTTACGCTTTACATTGCCCTCGGCATCATAGACCTTCTCCTTGAAATACATAGGAAAAGCTTTGAAATTGATTTTACTCATGTGTTTCTGACATTACTTGTTCTACTTGTTTCACATAATGTAGTTTGACGAATTGCATCCGTTCTCCTACTGTCAAAGTTAACATCAATGGCAGCCTGAACTTTACAGGGATTAGGAGCTAAAATGTAAATTCGATTTGAGAGATATACAGCCTCCTCAATGCTATGTGTAACATTGAGGATTGTCCCACCCATTTTGAACAACTGCATATTACTCAGTTACGAGCATAAAGTCAGTTGTCCGATAGTTGATGTTGGAACCCTGCACACCGTCACGGATTGCATTCTTGGGACCATTACCAACAATAATGAACCGTAGTCATTAATTAAATAATTAGCTACAGCCTGAGCCCGTCGAGATGAAAGAGACTCGTTGTATGCACGATTGCCTGTATTACCTTCAATACGAACGCGTGCATTGTTGAACTGCTTCGCAATCGGAACAAACTCTCGATCAATAAGCGCTCGAGCATCATTGTCGAGGATGTCACCATTGACAGGGAAATTAATAGTCAACTTCTTATTAGAAATTGCCTGTTTCTCTCTAACTTCCGATGTTACAGCAGAAAACTTAACTGCGGGTTGAGGGGCCTGATTGCCCTGCCCTCACTGGAAAGCTCTTCGATGAAAGACATGTCAGAAACTTTACGCCAACCCAGAGGACTCTTAGTAAGTCCAAGGCCAGCATAGGTTCGAGCCATCTTCTTCAGCCTTCATTCCCATATAATCGGAAGTCATACCAAAGAAATTTTCTTCATCACCGAGAGTAGCGAACCAGATATTCCCACATCCCAATTCTGCAAACTCAGGATCAGTTCCAAACGCTTTTGCGAAGATCTTCGAAGCTTCTTTCACTGCATTCGGATTCTGATTCAGGGTAGAATTAGCATAGAGAATTGCGGAAATAAGTTTCTTGACATTGTCATGATTCTTATCCAGCCACTCTGCCTTTCCCACAAGACCATCTGTTACAAGGTCTTTTGCATGTTTGGTTGAAACGAGAACTCTCGAACCAGGAATAGCATCTACACAAGCTTGATCATCAGGTGCCCATGTAACACAAGCATCTACCTGACCAGCTTTAAATGTGTCAGCTGCAGCACCACCGTTATCAACTTTCACAAGTGTTACGTCGTGCTGGCTAATTCCGTTCGTTTCAAGAATATTCAGAAGAAGAGTATGAGATGCAGTTCCTTCAGCTACTGCAATCTTTTTACCCTTAAGATCTGCAACGGTACGAATATTCTTGGTAACTACCATTGCATCTGCCCCCTGAGAACGGTTAAGCATTTAGCACTGTTCATTGCGGAACCTTCACCCATCTCTACGGCCAATACATCCGTAGTACAATAAATAAGGTCGATATCCCCATTCAGGAAAGCGTTGCGTCCAGCAACAAAATCATCCTGGATAATGATATTGGCACGAATGCCATACTCCTTAGTCAGGATAGACTCGTCATTGGGACGTTAATCCACACGATGGGAGCTACGTGTTAACTCCGATGTTGATGGTCGGTTTTCCTCCGAAGATGTCGCCGAGACCCGAAGTAGAGGATGGCCCCGACGACGAAGAGGAAGGGACGACGGCTTTGATTACGAAAAATGCTGCAATTACAGCGACCATGATCAGGACTACTTTGAATCCTGGCTTAAGTTGTGCCATTTTCTTTAAAATTTCTTCTAACTTACTTAATCGTTGTAGAACTTCATCATTATTATCTGAAGTTACCTCATCAATAAACATAGATGATACAAATCCCATTCCGAATATGCCAAAAACAAGAACTATACCTGATAAGAAAAACTTAGACAAATATCCCATTATATAGGAACTATGTTCGGCAATAGCATTTGGAATATCATACCAACCCTCAATAGAAAGCAATCGGAAAACTGAATAATCCAAATAATGGGATTGATGAAACTACAATAATTAATAAATCAAAAACACATTCTTTATCCTTAAAGAATAATTTACCAAGACATCTAATCTTGACAATCAAAGAATATGGTAAACGCCACATCTAGTGGCAAAAGGACATGTTGAAATCGGTGAAAGGACAATAGAAATATCACTACAGTATTCAAAAGAATACATATAGCAATATTCCTATTATTCAGGAAAAATTTACTCACCCCAGAAGTCGTCGAGGGATTTAGGAGAAACTTCGTTACCATTTACAGGGACTTTGAGAATTTCCTGGAACTGAACATACTCTCCTACTTTGGGTGCAGCGATAGCCTTGCGACTTATTAAAGAGACTGTCAATTCCTGACTTGTTGTATCGTTCCAGTAGTTCTTCTGCCCTCATATTGGCAACACCATTCTTTGCATCCAAATCAGCCAACATACCTGTAGTAGAGTCAATGACATGTTCCATCTCTCCGATCGATATCTTTTGCCATGAAATCCATAGCATCAGTGAACATTGCCAATTCGTCAGGGTCTCCCTTAACGATAGACATTACAGATTTGAAAGCCTTGTGCTGGGCACGAATGCGCTCGAATGCTTTCTTACGAATATTTACTTCGTTAGTAACATCCTGAATCGTCAGATTTGCATACTCTTCAAGCTTTTTAAGCTTTTCAAACCACATTTCTGAGTTCTTAAGAGCAAGTAACTGATCATCTAACGATTCTTTAAGACGAAGTGCTTGGCGCTTCTGAATTGTTGCCATTGCAATGTTTCCATTACGCTCAGATACTTGTGCTTCATCCATGCAATTACGCATTTCCCTTGTATCGTTCTTAGAACGAATAATACAACCTCTGAGATCCCCCATTACCTTTTTAATGTCAGCTGACTTTTTCTGCATATCACGGATACGTTGTTCCACGATAGCAATAGGATCGATTTCGATAACCAATCCAGATTAACATAAAGTAAGTGGCAGAGCAGATTTTCCTGAATTTGGGGTTACACAGGAGATAGATAATTCCTGCAATTAATCCCAGGAGCAGTCCAAGGTACAGTGTATTGGATGCCAAGGTAATCAGGAAAGGAAGAGCTTTATAAAAAAGCATCAACCTAACAAACCCAAAACTACCATACCAGTTTTGCCTCCTGGTTTTTCCCAGTTAGAGAGACTTGAACCTTCAGGCAGCATCATACTTACAGAATTTGTGTCAGTCGGACCTTGTCCTCATTCAGGCGATTCGTAACCTTGTCGATGGTTGCATTCGTTCGAGCTTCAAATGCGGTCGTCTCTGCCGTATTCTTCTGAATTTCGGAATTGAGATCAATCGACTTGTCCGTGAGAGTTTTCAGTTCCTCACGAAGCTGCTCGATACGAAGATTCGTTGCCTTATCCTCAACAGTTTCCTTACGAAGCTTTTCCATGCGAAGCTTTGCTTTCCCTCGTTTACACCCAGATAGGTGTCAATCGATGCCAGAACGACATCCTTCGTCATCCGAGGATCATGCCTTGAATAGAACCGAAAGCAGCTTTGAGACGTGTAGTCTCATCAGGGATATACTGCTTCATCTGTTCCGCTGACTGAAGAAGTTCCAGATAGTCAGGGCCAGGAAGATTCGCTTCGTTGATCTTGCGTTCCACCAGTTTGGTATGATGCCATAATCGTAGGAGCAGGCACAGAAGTTACGACAGGACTGGGAACAGCAACCGTAGCAGGAGCAGATGCTTCCTGTGAAGTACGAGGCTTAACTGTCTCAGACTCTTTATTGGAGTCCTCAACGAACATCTAACCAAAAAGACGATTTTTTGCCATTGTTTATTTTGATGATTTTCAAGTCGAGGAATAGATTCTTCGAGAATAAAATTAACTACCTCGATGTTTTCAGGATCTAAAACTGCGGATAGAGTCCTGATCAACCAGAATAACACTATATACGAAACACCCATCAGGCATTTCCCGAATAGGTGCTGCACTTACAGTTCTCACTGTAGTTGGAGAGAGGTATTGAGAATGCTCCTCAACAAAAGTTGAAATTGTTGTTCTCGTTCATGCTTGGTGTCAGTATAGCACCAGAGCATATCAGAGAGACTACTGATGGCTCGATCATCTTCATCTTCCCTGATTGCAAAAGCAAGACACCTAAAATTAAAGTTATTATTCTATGTCAAGAAGTTCTTCATCCTCTATGGCTTCGATACAAAGGTCATTCACGAATTCATCAGGATCTATCCAACCTGTATCAGGTACATTTTGTGTCACTTTTTCCATTATACAAATTTTAAAAGTCTTGGAGAGCTAAGAGGATTTGAACCTCTATCTCTACTCCTCAGAGTAGTGCACTTACCTATAAATACTATAGCTCTCTACAGCTTTACGCTGCGGTTTCTTCCTCTTTCTTCTTGGGCTTGAAATGTTCGATCTCCCGAATCTCTTTCTTTTTCGTTTTCGAGGATCTTCTGAATATAATGACTTTTCATCGCTTCCAGTCTGAGTTTCTCAGTGATACGATGTACTTGTCCGATAATTGCCGTGTGTTTTCTCTTTAGTTGTAGATTCGAGATTTGAGAGTTGTCATTTCACGCTCCATACGAGCGACTTCATGGTCGAAAGGAATAACCTTCCCTTTGATTTCCTTGTCTTTTCCTGCTTTTTTGAAAGCTGCATACGTAGCTTCTAGGCGAGCAAGAGCACCTTTGCGACGGACATTCAGTCCAGGTTTTCCACCCTTCATACTGTTTATTATTTGATTAAATTTCTTATTCAGAAAGATAGGCCAGTTCTACAGTGATATCGTCAAACTGTTCCTCTAAATAGTCCATATACTGTAAAGCTTCTTTATAACTTGAAAAACCTTTCCAAGAATTTTCGCTGTTATGGGAGATCAGTACTATGTGCTTCATAATTGGAACTGATTATTAATTCTATAGAGTCTCTAGGAATGAGTAATCTTTACTTTCTCTGTTGGAAGAGTTGTTTTAGGTTTTGCGGTTTCTACTGCTGCAAATAATAAAAATTGTATAAGAATTGTTCCCACTAAACAAACCCAAAAACATTTATTTTTATCAGGCTCGCAATGAACCATAGTGAAAAAGATAAAATAGTCATCACTCCCCAGAATATATGTATTCCAATCATAATTTTCAAATTAAAAAATATCTGCATTGTCAACGCTTGCCAGGCTATAGATAAATTAATCGGCCACATAAATATTAAAATCTTTACACTTTCTGGACAAACAAAGAAAGTATGAGCTTTCAAGTAAAGATCTCTTGCTGTGTCGACGAAGTAGACATTCTTCGGACCTCCGTAAGAGGACTCACTCAGCAGCTTTGTAAAGTGACTAAATTTACAAAGCTTGTAGAGTTGGTTAAATAGGTTTAAGGATTGGTAAATCCGAACGTAGGTTACTTCTTACGACAAGAATCTATAATCAAAGAAAACGATTCACCTTAAATCAACCAAACACTTATTCATCTACGTCACCACGGTAGAAGTAAAATACAGGCTTATTTATAAGGATTGCCTTTAATTCCCTCTCTAAATCAAGGTTTAATCCAGTTGATTCAAGTTATGTAAAAAGAAAACAACAGCAGACATCGCATATTTCGTTGTGGCGAGGCTGAGATAGTGACCATCACCGACCTGCGTTCATAATAGAATTCCTTAAAGGAATTTCTATTTAATCACACGCTCCAGGCATAAAGTAAAAACTTTATTGACTTATAGAGGTCTTACCGCAGTAAGTCCTCGTACGCTCTCTCCCATTCTTTACGGGATTCAGTGAGCGGCATTTTGAAGAGACTCAGTCGTTTGACATACGTCTGGATATTGGGGCGCGGTAGAATGCCACCACGACGGAAAACGACCTTGGTATTGAGTTTCGCTGAGATAAGACACAGAGCAGCAGCCTTTTTGGAAGCTTCCATGTACTCCTCGTCAGAGATTTTCAGAGCTCCTTCTTTGAACTCTTTCGTAGAGTACTTACCCTTGATAAGCTGGATTGCAGCTTTGATTTCGAATTCAAGGTAAAAGTCATGAAGCTGCTCATACCCATGAATACCTTTCTCCAGATAGTCCTCAATCACCCAATTGGCATGTTCCGAATTAAACTTGATTGCCGACAGCAGAGCTGATTCGTCTACATTAACAACCATCACAGGAAGAGCTGCTTTGCTGTCAGGGTATCATACGAAATGCTGCGATACGATGCTGACCATCCAGTACCTCTCCTTTGGGAGTGACAAACACGGGAGGTTAAGGAAGGCTTTGAAAATGTTCTTGACATGAGCCATTCTGAGATTACGATTCCCAGGAATGAACGAAAGCTGTTTTACGTTTTCTATGAGATAACACTTCTCAAAAGGAGTGCGATTCGAGAACAGATTTTTTGTCATAAGTACAATTTGTGATATTGTTGAACGTTTGTAGTGGTTAGAGGACTCCAACCTCTATTTTCAGACTGAGACTCTGGTATCCTAACGCAATTAGATGAAACCACCAATAATTTTAATTTTTGTAACTAGTTCCCTTAAAGAGACTTGCACAAAGTATAGCAACGCAGGTGCAATGTAACCTTCTGCTACAAGTTTGGGAAATACTGCGGGAATCACTATAGGCTAGAGCAAATGCTCATAAAGAAGGCTGCAATAGCGATAATTACAACAATTCCGATGATTGTTCCTGAAAGTTTTATTATCCGTTTCTTTGAATTGATAGGATTTCAATGCACCCAAATGAGAGTAACTTCATAGTATTTCTTGCGTTTTGGCAAGAACAGGAAGAGAACTTTGAATCGGAATCCCTTCTTCATTGTAGAAGAGATACGTTATGAGGAAAGATTTCATTTATTTAAGAACCCATGATTTCAGGAATGAAAATCCTGCGTCCTAGACGAACCGAGCGACGTTGTTGCTTGAAATACTTTTTTCTTTCTTCTGCTTCTTGGATTGCAACCAAACCCTCAGATCTTGCAAAATGTGGCAATTTCGAAGAGAGTAATAAAACTATGAACAAAATTGAAGTAACGCGGCAATCACTACCACATAAGCGCCTATGGGACCGATCAAAGTCCCATAGGCTAAATTTAAGTCGGGTTAAGGCTTGATAGCACAATGGAACAGAGCGTATAAAACCTTCTCTGAAGTACATTATTGACTAGATAACATACTTGAATATGACACTGTCTCAAAGGAACTGGCCATATCCTCCGACCCACCTATTAGGTGGGCTAACATAATAATAAGAAATTTAAAATTTTTATAACTCTAAATTTCTTCCATCTACCCTCTGGTCATAAAGACCAGAGACGCTCTAAGCTTAAAGATCTGTTTATACTCGCTTAGACGAGTTCCCGTTACTCCATATAACGGGACAGGTTGATGCCTGCCTTGCGAAGTCCTTGGGCCAGAACCTCCAGATCGGGATCTGCTAGATAGGCATCCTTGGCCGCAGCCACGTCGACAATATACTGCTGAGCTCGTTTCTCTTCTGCACGGATCTTGCGAAGGTTGTCCACAAGGTCCCAGACAATGCAGTCGATGGTGCCGAGGGTATTGATGATGATCTGTTCCTGCTGCTTCTTCTTCTCTTCGTTGTAACGCTGGACTGCGCTCTTGACGGCGTCGGAGGTCGGAGTGTGCTCTGCAAGGATTTCTTCGATGGTCTGCTTTTTGATTTCTTTCTTTGCCATGATCTTTTTAGTTTTTTGTTATGTCAATGTTTGTTTCTTCTTTGATGTACAGGGATATTTGTAAACTGAAGAGATCTCTCAACGTTCTCTAATGTTTGAATGAGCTTTGATACTCTTTCTTTGAGCTCTTCTCTGGTCATATCTACCAGCCTGTTTCAACTCGGATGCTACATTTCGATTGCAGAATCTTGAAGAAAGAATCCACGCGGTGTACTTCTTTCGTATTGTCCTCGGTGCATACGATATCCAGGTAAGGGCTTTGAAATTCTTCGATCGCATCGTCTTTTTGGAAATTGCTTTGTATATTCCATGTGTACAATTTTAGATATTGTTAAACTTAAAAAGCTTCAAAAAAATGTGTGAAACCTAACATCGTCTTTTTGTTACGAAATTCCAGACTTAGGAAGAATTCCCAGTTTCGAGAGCGATATGGCTATTTGAATATTTGTAATCTGTATTGTTGAGTAGAAACATGAAAAGGCTTTCTAGAGTTTCTATTCTCATTAATTGGAATATTTTCTATGGCAAGATCTCCAGAGAGGTCTTTTATAGAGAGATGACGATTTCCAATAAAGAGTTGAAATTCAGAAAGGTTGAGAGTTGTAGCTTCTTTAGTATTTGGATTGAGAATAAGTACCATGTGGGGGAATATTAAGAATGAATTTTGAGATTAAGAAAAAGAGAAAGTTTCTGGAGAGGAAGGGAGGATGTGTTTGGCCCTTCTAGCACCCTTCATCTTTTTTACACCCTCAAAATATCTCATTAATGAATCCCTATTTCAATTTATAGTAGAATTCTCTTTAAGTGGATACTTTTTATCGTCACTAGGAAGTACTGATTGTGTTATATTTGTTGCAGAGTACTCTGACATATTTTCAAATTTGAGGTCGAAAACCCGAGTTGGGCATCTCGGCGACCCACCGCAAGGTGGTCGCTATTATATAGTTACGCGAGTTTAGTTAGTTATATAGTTAGTGTATAAAATTTGATCCCTATACCGAAAAATTTGACCCCAAAAATTGACCCTCAGACCGAAAGATTTGACCCTCAGGCAGAAAATTTTTAGAGAAACTTTTTAATTTTAGAGAAAATTTTTCTATCTTTATTACAAGAAAAAATACAAATAATATGGACTATACAAATAAACAACACGTACAAGTTCCACATCCATCGAAATGGAACTTAAAAGCACTTGACTGATATATTTATGCACATATCAGAAAGTATATGAATAAAGAAACTTTCAAATGTTGGCCATCTATGGATACTATTAAAGCAGATTCAGGATGTTCACTCCCAACTATTAGAAAGGCCATTGCTAATTTAGAAAGAGAGAGTGCAATTAAAGTTACAAGGAGAAAAAAATATTCTAATGTTTATGAATTCACTAAACTTACAGAAGATTTTGAAAGGATAACTCTAAAATTCTTATCCAAAACTGAATGAACCCCTGAAACAAAAGGATATATTATGGGCTACTTAGCCCAAGCTTATAAAGATCCTGTAACAGAATATGCTTATGTTGCTAAATCACAAGAAGAACTTGCGACATCAATGAACACTTCTGTAAGTACAATTAAACGAAGAACCAGAGAAATGAAAGAACTAAATATTATAACTGAACTCACATCTTATGAAAGAGATGAAGCTGGATATAACAAACCTGTTTTGGCCATAGACATGGCTAAAGTTTGCCAAGCTGTTCTTTATGTAAATGAGAAAGTAGAAAAGAATACTGAAGACATTAAGCAACTCAAAAAACAACTTCAATGAGCTATGAAAGAAATTAATAAACTCAAAGAAGAAAAAGCTACAACAGTTGAATTTAAAATTGAAGAGTAGGAAGATTAATTCCTCCTTACTCTTCAATTGTCACCGTAGTAATGAATTCTTTTCGGATAATTGCATCATCAGCTGCAATCTCTGTCATTTGCTTTACAGAGAGTTCCAGCTTATTGAACTTATCCAGGGTAATACCCATGTCTGCCAATGCAGCTTTCATAGCTGCTTTTGTTGCGTCTTTCATAAGCCTGAAAATAAAAAAAATCTACTCATTTCTGTCACAGATAAAGAGTAGAATAATCACTTTACTATAACAAATACAATCTTAGGGACCAAGAGGCCGATCAAAGCCTATTGATCATCTCTTTCAAAGAGAAGGTGGCATATAATACAGAATACCGCCACGAAAATAAGTACTCCCACATATCCTTCATTTCCCTCATTTCCAAGAGGATTAAAATTTAAGAAATACATATTGTATCAATTAATTGGTATTTACGTTCTCCTTTATTATTCCACAAATTCATACGCATAACAATACAAAATCGTGGCTCTTTGAAAGGTTTGCAAATACTATTTGAGAGTGGAAATTTATTATCTCCAACTCTCAAATAGTTCTGCTCGTCGAGTCAGGCCCGAACGGTAAACCACGGATTACTCCTGTGGTTCGTCGTTCGGGTCGATCTGGACATAGTTGTCTTTGAGGTACTCCTCGATTGCCTTCGTGGCTTCGGCATTGTTGATGGCCTTACCGTCTTCCACCTTGTAACCGAATGCCTTGGTCTTGGTGAACATCGGCTTACCGTCTTCGGTCAGATTCCGCTGGCCATTCTGGTCGTACGAGAAATCGTTCACGTCTTCGTTCACCTCGTTGACCGTCAGGATTTTACCTGCTGCGAGCTTGTTGAAGGCCTTCGAACCACCACGATAGGTCGTTGCGTTCACCTTGTCACCCATGACGAGCTTCTTGGTTTCACGGTCGACACGTGCCAGCTGGTTGAAGTACACGGGCTTCACGATCATCGTGTCGTCGACGAGGAAGACTGCGAGGACGTGGGCACGCGAATTGGCGTTCGTGCCACGCTGCTCTGCTAACCAGACAGGGTTCTTCGTGATGTAGAAACGGTCGCCCTTCTCCAGAGCGGACATCGGAATGATGTTGTTTTCGACGATATGCAGAATTGCATCACCGCCGATCTGTTTGAGATTTACTACCATATTTTTGTTATATTAAAATTTCATTTTTCGACGATAAATACGTTCTGTCGTCAAAGAATCGTTGTAATACAACTACATATCTTGGGGGCCCCATCGGCTACGGCACAAAAAAAAGCGGGGATTTTTCCCCGCTTTGCTTGTTTACTCCGTTTGTTCCTCCGTTGGAACTTTGGGAAATTGTCTTTCGATTGCGTCCATTATCATTTTTACGGCTTGTTCGTCGTCGGTATTATCCGCCTTTTCGATTTTCCACGAAAAAGCAAATCTATCTTCGAAATCCTCCGTATAGGCTTTTGCGGTCTGGTCGTATTTATGAACCTTGACCGTTTTAGTGTCTGCAATTGTTAGAAATTTCCCCGCGCAAAGTTGTTCTATAATTGTATCCTTGACCCCTGCACGGTGTATTTTAGTATTCACCATATCGGCAAACGCTAATTTACCTTGCTTTCGCTTTTCTACCGTTGTTCCCTCTTCGTCAATTCGTGCGATTTGTGTTAGGTACATAGAACGCACAAAAGGCGCGGAAGGGTCGGTATAATCGACCATGAACAAACGCGGTTTTATTTCCGTTCCGTATGGGCTAACCGTTACAATCCATATTGGTTTTTTGGTAATGTATAATTTTGCACCCTTTTCCAATGTAGGAACCGAAATAATGTTATTTTGCATAAATCTAACCGTTTCCCCCGTTCGCGAGTCTATCATTACGTGAATCATTGTCGTAAGTTTTTAAGATTATTTAATAAGTCCTAATGCCTTTGCCTGCTCCCTTGTAACTTTGCGGGCTGGTTCGCGTTCATATTGAACGGAATTAAATTCGGCGGGATAGTCTTTAATGTTAATAATCCCGTTTTCAATGATTTTTACATGAATGTCGGTTGCGATAATAGTAACCATAATTGTAAAGTGATTAAAAGATTTATAAAAATTTTTATTAAAGGCTCAAACATTTCAAAGAACGTGTGCAGCTGTCGTTGTTCCCCAACCGCATTACAAAGATAGCGAAAAAGGGTGAAACACCAAAGAAAAAGCAAGAAAAACGCATATTTCGTGTAATTATTCAAAAATTGAACAACCCACCCCAGTCCAAAGTTTCAAATGTCAAAAAATTGAACCAAAAAATTAAACGATTTTCCAAACGAAACGGGGAGGGGGCCAAAAAAGCTAACTGTCCTCTCCCTCACAATACCTACACAATTTCTTGTATTTCCCAAAATTTTTTCTAACTTTGCAAAGACTAAAAACCTTATGATAAAACAAATCATTTTTTTCAAAATCGGGGGGGGGATTCTTAATGCAAGCAAATAAATACTTTCAAGTAAAAGAACTAGTATCATCTAAAATATATAATCAATATGGAGATGATGCTATAAAATTTCTAGATCCAAAAGCTCTTGAAGCATTGGAGAACGTTAGAGAAATTCTAAATACCCCTCTTATATGCAATAATTGAGCTGCTGGAGGATCTAGAAACTATAGTGGTTATAGAGAACCTGGATGTGGAGTTGGCACTCCTACAGGTTACCATTATAAAGGACAAGCTTTTGATTTAATATCAACTAAATTAACTGCTAAAGAGATGAGAGAAATCCTCGAAAATAATCAAGATAAACTTAAGTATCCTATACGTGTAGAAAAATGGGACAATCATGGAGAAATCTCTTGATTACACATTGATATTTCTCCAAATACACATGGGAAAAAACTATACTTTTTTCGTGCATAATGGGTCCATCTAATAAAGTTTATATTGGAATAACAAAACAAAAAACTTATAAACGTTGAAGAGGGGGATATTTACATAATATGTTCTTTGAAGCTGCAATTAATAAATATGGATTAAGCACGAAGTACTTTATGAAGATTTGTCCCAAGAAGAAGCTATGTCAATTAATTGCAGAATATGATAGCATATGGTTATAATATTACAAAAGGTGGAGATTGTTACAGAACTTACTCGTAAGAAATTAAGTGACTCTCATATAACAAAAACAAAGGTTAGAGATAAACAGATTAAGTTAATTATTCAACTAGATAAAAATCCAATGTGTGTTTGAAAAGGAAGGCAGGAAATACAAGACACTATTAATTATAATGCTGTAACTATAGCTAAAGTGTGTAAGAAAAATCAAACAACAATCAAACATTTACACAAAGGTTATTATTGACGATTATCTACAAAATAATTAACACTAAAGGTAAACAATTATATTTTTTTAAAGCATAATGACAGAAATTACACTTAAACAGGGGTCTTATAATTAGACTTTTAAAATGGAACTAATTCATATCTTGGAATAGTTAAAGTATTACCAGATTTTATTTACACATGATTTCGGGAACTATGATCAAAGTGCTGAAATCAAGATCCCTTATTCAGAAATTCCTTCTTTAACCTCTATTGTAGTAGATGAAGAAGGTGAAAATTATAGACGTGAATTTCCTCTAAATACAAATTTACCTGAATCAAATGGACTATTAATGAATAGCGGAGGTTGAATATACCTAAACGTTTATATATTATGGTAATTTGGTTAAAATCTTTTATGAATACTATTATTTAATTATACAAATTTTAAAATGATTTCTCTTTTTATGGCACAAAATGGATATTTATACAAACAAACGTCCTTTGAGAGTGTAACTTTTAATACCTAATGGGGAAAGTTTTATGACCTTACAATCATGAGATAATGGAGGAGGGCCTTCATTTACCTTCCGACATTATTTTAAAAGGTCAGATAGAGAATAAATATGCAAGTGAACTTAAATGCATATTTAAATGGGATAATGTATTGAATATATTAACATTTAATATAAAAGATGAGTAATCGTAACTTAAAAGCAGTCTTCTTATAAAGGCTGCTTTTATTTTGTTTTATATAAAACAATAGCTATATTTGTAGCGATCAAATAATGTAATTATGAAAACATGGTATAGGAAAATTTCAAGAGAGCCAGATGAGCTCCAAGGTTATTTACCCAGATTCAACACTGAAGAAAGGGAAGAACCAAGGCCTCAAACTGTTGCCTCCCCTATAATTGATAGTATTGAAACTTCAGAAGAAGAACCTAGAGCCGAGAAAGAATCAAAACCTACATATACAACTAGTACAAATACTACTTCATCTTCATTTAAAAGTAAGAATGAATTTAAGGCTACTATGTTACCTATTTATGAGAGAATCCTTTCTCAAATGGGTTTAAATACAGCCTATGCCAAAGCATTGGTTGCACAAGATGGACTTGAATCTGCCTGAGGAACTAAGCCTTCTGGTAAATTCAATTTTGGAGGTATTAAAGGAAAAGGCTCTGTAAAAAGAACAAGAGAAGTTATTAATGGGAAAGATGTTTATATTAATGATAGTTTTAGAGATTTTGATTCTTTAGAAGACTATGCAAAATATAAAATTTCCCTACTTAATAATAATAGATATAAAGCTTTTACTGGAGATATATCTGGATTTGCAGATAGGGTTTTTAGAGGAGGGTATGCAACAGATCCAAAATATGCAGATACTTTAAAAAGAGTAATAGCATCTGCTAAACATGGAGGTATACTTAAATTTCAAGCAGGAGGAACTGGAGAAATTAGGCCAGGACTTAGAAGAAAGTGAGATAATGTTATTACTGCATATAATTCAAGTAGTTGGGCAAATTCTGCTCCTGCTGATGTTATAGCAGGATTTACTCCCTATGGTTTATTCCATTACTCAGCAACAGGAGATAAAGATTCGGCCAGACTAGCTGTTCTACCTGGAGCAGTAGGTACATCTGAAGTTGCTAAAAATACAGTAAAAGCTGCAGAAGAAGGTGTTAACTTAATTTATAAACATTATGGAAATGATTTATCTAAATATTTTCATGGCGCTTTAAAATGGTTAAGAAATGCTCGTAAAGGAAGTATTCCCGCAGCTGAAAGATTAGAGGTTCCTAAACAAATTTCTAAAGTTAGATTAGGAAATCCAAAACATGACTATGCATTCTTTAAAGATGCAAAGACTGGAGAAACAATTTTAGAAATAAGTCAAACTGCACAAAATCCTTTACGTTCAGGAGAGAAGGCTGCATCAAAGCAGCTTCTTCAAGAATTAGTTGGAACTAAAGATGATTTTGGATTAAGAGGATTATCTTATACAGAGAAGGAATTGTTCCCAAAGAAATTCTTATCTGCAATGACTCAGGAAAATAGTGCTAAAGATATCTATTCCAAAATTATGAGTTACAAAGCAGAAGCTGGAATTAGATCCTCTTTTACAGAATTAACTGAAGCAGAAGCTAGAAAAATCTTTGATATAGGTTGAGATGCTAATATGTTTTATCCAACTACAAGCTCTAATGCTTTACAAACTAAAGAAACCTTCTGGAAAGAGAATAAGGATATCATTTTGAAACTATTTAGAAGAGTCCCTACGATACTTGGAGCAGGTGTTCTTGGAAATGAGGTAGTATCAGAACGTAATGGAGGAATTATTAAAGCTCAAGATGGAGCAGATACTCGAAAATGAGTTGATAATTGGCTTTCACAGAGGAAGGATAAACTTAAAAATAATTCTATTTATTCAGGATGATTGGCAATACCTGGATTAATAGAAAATCCTTATTTTAGACAATCTGCATCTATGAGTAAATACTCTTTTAAAAGAGGAAAACTCCCAGGTAAAATTACAGGACAGACTAATCATAAAGAGAAAACTATAACTACTTCTGATGATAGTACAGAAGTTCATGAATGAACTCATGCATCTAGACCTTATGAACAGATTGCCAAAGTTAAAGAAATTATTGATAGATGAGGATTAAAGCCTGGTGTAATACGAGATGATCCTGCAGAAATTTATTCCAGAGTAATGGAATTTAGATATAACAATAACTTAGATCCAAATCATGACTATACCTTAGAAGAGGTACAAGAACTTAGAAATAAGAACCATACAGGTGATTATTTAATTAGAACAGAGAATCAGTTCTATAAAAGTAATATAAACAATCCAACTATTCCTAAGAAAATTGAACCCATAGATATGAATCTTTACAAAGGGCCTGAAGAACTTTTCGAAAGGCTTGATGATTCTACTATACAGAGATTACTAAATGATGTAGCATGAGTTCCTAAAAAGAACTCTATGTTACATACCTAGTTTAGAATTATATACATTTATTAAAGGATCTGCAAGTTCACAAACAGTGCCAGGAAGTACAAAATATTTGACTATAAGAGAAATCCAGGATTCATATGGTTTGCACGGTCCTCAAGGGTGACTTCCACTTCCTCGTGTTACAATCATAAAAATATTTAAATTTATGAAATGATATATTAAACTGTTAAGATGGATCTGGGAGTTCCCTCAGTGTCTCCTAGGTCTCATCTTAACCAAACTTTATAATGTAGAGTATAAAGAAACATATAAAGAAATTCCAATTTATGTAGGAGACTTTCCTGGAGGTATTTCATTAGGATTATATATCTTAATGGGAGAATCAAGTTGGAAATACAATAGATCTTTTATTAAAGATCATGAATGAGGACATACAAGACAAAGTATTAGATGGGGATGGCTTTATCTGCCTGGCCCTGGTTTATGTAGTATTTGTTGAGTAGGTCTTAGAAGAATTAGTGAAAAATTAAGAAGAAAAAGTTATTATTCAGTTTGGCCAGAAAACCAGGCTGATAAATTCGGGGGAGTACCCAAAAGATAATGTCTTTTATTGTATATAAACACACTAGTCCATCTAATAAAGTTTATATTGGAATAACAAAACTCAATCTAATAAAGCGTTGGCAAGGTGGAAAAGGCTACATTAATAATACATATTTCTTTAGAGCAATTTTAAAATATGGATGAAATAATTTCCAACATGAAATTTTATATTCAGAACTATCAGAAAAAGAAGCAAAACAAATTGAGATATGTTTAATTGCTTATTATAACAGTACTGATCATAATTATGAATATAATAAAACTAAAGGTGGAGATTAATTTCGAAGTATTTAGTGTAGAACTTAAAACAAAAGGAACCCAATTGGGTTCCTTTTTACTTTATACTATAACTTTATTATATCTTCTAAAATAATTTGACTATAAAATTGTGATGCAGAAGCTGTGCTAAGAAGTATATTTCATTTATTGTTATAATAATCTACACGTATTTGACACATTAATTTTCCACTACTACTTGATATTCTTACGAGTTCATTTTGATTACTACTTGCTGATAATAGTTTAACAATAGATGTAAATCCTTCAGGATTACCACTTGGGATAGAAGCAACAAATCTAAAATAAAATCTATAACGTTCTCCTTTAATTAAATCAACTCCAGTTAGTTCGTTGTATCCTGCAGTTGTAGTTGGTATATGTAGAGGGCCCTTAAAAATTAAGTTAGAAACATAATTAATTATTATTTGAATATTACTAACTGGCCCTGTATAAATACATTGAAATTGAACAACTCCTTCAGAAACTTTATCGCAAGGACTGTCTCCAACATTATTGCCATCTACATCCATTTTATATCTATAATTGTGGTCGTATAGCGTTTGGCTATTAATTGTAACTATAAAACCTCAAGCTTCCTCTGTAAGTATATCTTTAGAAACTTTTACATCAAATACTTCTAGAGTAGGTATACGTTTTTGACATATCAAAGTTATAAAACTGTATAGAAGCACTTTCAATTGTTTGTTGGTTTATAGCTCCTTACATTAACCCCCAATAATATTTTGGCTTATAATCATTATTCTTTATAATATTTTGCACTAATTAAAAAACATATTAGGCTTATTAAGACATATAATGGAGTTCCTGTAGATAATGTGCTAAGGAAAAATAATCCTATAAATAACAAACCTAATACGTATCATATCTTATATGTTTTCATTTATTTATTTATATTTTTATGTCAGATTCCTGTAATACTATCTATTCCTAATAAAGATGTGCTGCATATGAATAATAATTCTACAACTTCTGGAGCTGGAATTACCATGATGGTACAATAAAGGCAAACTAGTCATCCAAAAAATCCACATACTCTTTTACTACTCAGCAGTAAACATCTTTAGGAAGAACTCTTTCATTACTATTTGTTTTTATTTCTTATGCCATTTTTTGGCCTGTATAGCAAAATTAGCTCTTTTCTTTTGCAATGTTGTAGCGTTCGGATCATTCATTACTTTATGAGCATGCTCTTGAACACCTTCTCCTGCCCGTTTTGCACTAGCACTAAATTTTCCTCTATTTTCTTTTTTGATGTGGATCTTAGCTCCTTTCTTCATCATTAATACATACTCATCCTTACTTTCCTTAAGGCTTAGAGTATTTTCGTTATTGAATTTAGAGTATCTCTCGTAGATACTATCTAAAATCTCGTTGTTATACTTACTCATTTTATTCTAAATGTATTTATAGTTAAATAGGTATCTTTGTTTTGCTTTTACAAAAATAATAATTATATTTGCAACGAACAAATAGTTTCACATAAAACATATTATTCAATAAATTATGGAAAATTTCCTTCAATGGATTGAGAAAATTCTGGAGTTTTTGAAGAACTATGGGTTTTTAAATATTATTAAGTCATGTATTTTAATAATTTTATTTGCATTTACTGTGAACATTGCCTTTAATCCAAAAGAAACTATTAAAACCATTATTGAATGGATTCATGTAATTGAGAAGGAAAAGCATGCTACAAGCGAAGAAATTCGCAGGCATGTTAATCCTGTTATTAATGAATTATTAGATAATTCTATACGGGATATAGGATGTGATAGGGCTTTTATTATGGAAGGGCACAATGGAAAAGCAAATGGTAGCGGATTAGGTTTTTATTACGTAGATATGACTTATGAAAGATGTAGAAAAACCTCATTAGATCAAGCAGTATATTGGCAATACAAAGATATGCCAATCAGTATTTTCCCTTTCTTCAATTATTTGGACAAATACAGATATTTCTATGGGGGTTTAGAGGAATTATCCCAAATAGATTCTAAGTTAGCTCAAATGATTAATGCCAACGGCACACATTTCTTAGTAGCTGTTGAAATTCCAGGAAAAAATTCTGCTAATCAATTTATGGGAATACTTGGTTATTCTTTTGAAAATTCCTCCAAACTTACTCAAGAGCAAATAAAAGATTATATGCTTGAGGTGAGAAGAAGGATTCAAATACTATTATCGTTAACTTCTTTGGAAGAAGTTGACATCAATCAATTTCGAGAAGCAATATGCCTAAATTAAAAAATGTTAAGGAAAAATATGTAAATGGCCTTAAAGTAGACAAAGAGACAAAGGATGTAATATACTCTGATGAAGCTCATGTATATATAGACAAAACAGATCAACAAAAATATGTTTCTGTTACTACTTTAATTGGCAAATATGAGAATCCTTTTGATGTATTTTTTTGGTCTTCCTATAAAACTTGCGAGAAGTTAATGTCGGAAGAAACTTTTCATGTACTTAAAGAAACTTTATTAGCTACAAAGAGGTGGACAGATGATATGATTGAAAAACTTCATCTTGATCCGATTATCTTTGATAAGACAAGAAAAGAAATACAAAAAGGATATGATGATGAGAGAAATAAATCTTGTGAAAGAGGTACAAAAATACACTCTAATTTTGAAGAGATGTATTATACTTCAGAGAAGCAAGATTTAAAAAAGTTTGGTTTAGGAGGAGTTTTTACTTGTAAAAAAGGATATTACGAACTTGATTTAGAAAAAGGAGTATACCCAGAATTTTTAGTTAGCTTAAAATCTTCCGATGGAATATTACGAGTTGCTGGACAAATAGATTTACTAATTAAAGATGGAAATGATATAATAATTGCAGACTATAAAACCAATAAGGAGATTAAGAAACATTCTTACTTTGATAAGAATAAGTTTAGTAGAATAATGATGAAGTACCCTTTAAATAATATAGAGGATTGTAATTTTTATCATTATTCGCTGCAATTATCAACATATGCATATTTACTTCAGCAAATTAAGCCAGAATTAAATATTAAAAAATTAATGCTAATACACATTGATCACGATGATAAAATTACAGAATATACTGTAGATTATCTTAAAAATGATGTAGAGAGAATGTTAAAGCATTATAAAAAGCTTTTAAAACAGACGACTATACTTGATAGAGATCGTCCTATTGTATTTTAAATATGGGAAGTATATTTGATATTATAGATGGACATGTAAATGAGATGTTTAATGCTAATGAGGGGCTATATGAGGAAAGAATGAAAATATGCAAAGAATGTCCATTATATAAAGAAACCCCTGTTGGCCCAATATGTAACCCTAAGCTTTATATAAATAAAGAAGGGAAAACATCAGCATATAAAAAAGATGGTTATGTCCGTGGCTGTTCCTGCAGATTATCTGCTAAGACTAGATTAATTCACGGTAAATGTATTATAGGAAAATGGTAAAAATTATGAGTAATTTAATTTTAAATGGAAATGATGCCACTGGTATGAGTGGTTATGGTGCACAATTAAGTAAAAATCTTTCTGGAATTAGTTCTGCTGATATTAAAGAACAAATTGAGATGGAGAAATTAGTTGCAGCTTCTGCAGAATTAGAAGCAAATAAAGGATGGAAGTCTGCAGAAAATAAGAAAGTTCAAGCAACAGGATTTACAGTTATTTTTACAAAGTATAAGAAAAATCCTTATCGTAAATATAAGTCTGGAGCAGGCCTAATTATGGATGTAGATTCATTCCATTTAAATGAAGCTGGAGAAATGGAGCAAGATGAGATGGGAGTTATTTGCTGCCATGTTGTATCAGTTGGCCCAGAATGTAAATATGTCAAAGAAGGTGATGATATTTATATAAGAAATGTTGGAACAGCTCCAGTTCCTTTTGATTATAGGGGATATTGGGCAATTAGTGAACAAAATGTAATATGTAGAATTGTAAGCAATGATTAGTGAAATTGAAAAAATATTTTACAATCCTGGAGACTTAGTTAGAGTTAGACATCGTAAACTAAGTAATATTCCAGTGATGTATGTTGTGGAAAAAGTGACAAGGTCATATAAACATAACGATGAGACAGTGAATTCCTTTAAGGGAATTAAATGCAGATGGTTTAATGTAAATGGTGATCTTTGTGAGGAAATTTTTTCTTCTAAAGATCTTGAAAGGGTAAAATAATGAAAGTATATTTTAATAGACTAGGAAATATAGACCATGTAGATTGCACCTCTGCTGAATTTATTGAACTGCAGGATGGAAATAATCTTTTGACATGGGTTGATTTAGCGGATATTCCTGAATGTTTAGGAGAAACTATAGAAGAACGTATTAAGCTATGGGTAGAACTAAAAAAGAAAGGAATCATTATAGAAAATACTAAGAAACATCATGGACGAAACTCAATTAATGGAATTCATAAAATGGATTCCGACACGTGTAAAGGAGCTGCAAAATAAATCTCCAGAAGAGATAGCAATGACTTTAAATAAGCTTTCTAAAACTCCAGAAGGACAAAAGCAACTAGAAGCACTTATTCAGGAATTTAAATCTGAAAATGCTGCAATTCAGCCAGAGGAAACTGGAATGTTTAAGAAGGGAGGAAAGCTTAACTACTTAGTTACTAAGTTTAAAAATGGAGGAAAGAAAACTATAAATACCCCTAAAGGTCCAATTCATAGTGATGGAGAAGGAGGATACAAAGACATTGATGGACGAAATGCTGGATATAGAGAAGGTTATTTTAAAGAGAGGGCTGCTCAAAGAGCCTCTGATAGATTAGCTGAGCAAGAATTCAGATCTGATTCAACATATCATGCTTTACCTGGAGGTCCTATCTATACAAGAAGTACATTTTATCCTTTCTCTACAGATACTTTAGTATCTAAAAATGGGAAATTTTACAGTAATTCTTTAGGAAGATCTATTAGAAAGTTTGTTACAGGAACTTCTCCATTTGATCAGATTAATAGAGCTATTGATAGTATAGCTGGATACAGTACCCCAAGATATAATAATGGTGGTGAGGTTCAAGAGAAAAAACCTTTAAAATGGGAGGAACTAAGAAAAGCTACTATTATAGATAAATTCAAGAAAGTGAAATAATGGTTGATTTTTTCCTTTATGATAACTCTACAGGAGCAATTACTCTAAATGAGTATGAGATACTGTTAGTTAAGGAATTTGCAGCACTCTATGATACCAGTAGGAATAAATGTAAAGAAGATCCTACTGGTATTAATAGATTGAGGGCATGGAGAGAATTTAAATATATATTCTTAATGTTGGATTTTAAATCTCCCTATTTAGAGTATATAGAACAAGAAAGACATGAGCAAGCTATGAAGGATAGTGAACTAACTGACAAAGAGTGGGAAGATCCTGATTTTAGAGCAGCATGTCGGAAATATATGGAGATTAAAGACTCATCCAGAATTCTTAGTTTGATTAAAACCGCATTTAGGACACTAGAAAAAATGCGAGTATTTTTAGACAATATTGAATTCACTGATATGGATGGCAATGGAAAATACTTGAATGATCCTAAAAAGGTTCTTGAAAGTATTGGACAGATTAAAAAGATGAATGATTATTTACGTGAATTGGAGAATGATTACAAGAAAGATCAGGAATCTACAAATACTCGTTATAGAGGAGATGTAGAGATCGGACTTGACGATTAAATCCTTAATAAATAAAGTATGGCTGAACTAAGATCAAAGAAAAAGAAAGACGAATTACGTAAGAGAGTTGATAGACTTCCAACCTTCACAGAAAAAACTGAGGAAGAGTTAAGGAAGGAGTTGCTTGCTTCAACTATAGATGAAGAAACTGAAGAGTCCCCATATTATTATGAAGGTAAAGTAGAAGTACATAAGAAAAGGACTGAAGGGTTATGAGATGTAATATTAGAAGATGAGATTCATTATTTTGATCCAGAATTGTCTTATGAAATAACAGGGTATAGACCTATTAATGAGACTGAAGGATTAGATTTTGACCCCACTCCTTTTATAGAAGTTGGGCAAGTATATCAGAGAACTGGAAGATATACTGCACATAAAAAAGGAGGTAAGCCTTATGTGGACTTTTGAAGAGAACAGATAAGGCGTTGTGTTGAAGGTTATACAGTAGGGAAATATAGGGTTACAGGAGATCATTATTTCTTCTTAAACTTCTATAGAATGGGTATTGTTAACGATAAAAAGAAAGCTGGAGCTGGTTCAGAAGAGTCTTTCCCCTTCTTTACATCTAAACAATACGAATTCTTTCATTATGTAGAACTTTGTGAGTATTTAAAAAAGGACGTAGTTGCTCTTAAAGCTCGTGCAGTTGGCTTCTCAGAAATTGGAGCATGTTTGGGAGTACGGCCCTTTATTACCACAAGAAACTTTAGAACAGTATATACAGCATCTTTAGAGAGTTATGTGGATGATGTACTTACTAAATGTTGGTATCAGTTAAACTGGTTAAGCAACAACACTGACGGAGGTATGAAGCGTGTACGTCAGAAAATTGATAATATTAAACAAAAGCGTGCATCAAAGCTTGATAAAGAGGGTGTTGAATCTGGTCGTATGGCTGAGATTGAGGGCATTCCTGCAGATAATCCTCGTAAGGTTCGTGGTGCTCGTTGTGATAGACTGATGTTTGAAGAGTTTGGTTCTAATCCAGTATCTAGAACATCTTGAACACAGGGAACTGCCCTTGTTGAAATTGGTGGTGTACGTAGAGGCATTAAGATTGGTTGGGGAACTGGTGGTGACCAAGGCCCTTCATTAACAGGATTATCTGAGATATTTAGTGATCCTAGAGCTAATAATGTCTTACCTTATAAGAACTTCTACTCCTCAGATGGAACTGTTCAATATACAGGATTTTTTATTCCTGCCTATACATTTATGTTGGGATCTGAGTATACAGATCATAGAGGAGTTACAAATATAGAAAAAGCAAAGAAATATTATGAAGAGCAAAGAGCTGCTAAAAGTGGAAAGAGCCTTCTTGAATATTGTTCAGAGTATTGTTTTACCCCAGCAGAAGCTTTATTAAGGCAGGGTGATAATATCTTTGATGCTATTGCTATTTCAGATAGAATTACTCAAATTAGAATACATAAAATGGGAGTTAAACCCAGACGTGTAGCACTTCTTTGGGATAAGAGTGAAGGGGATGAAACTTTAAATAAAGTAAAGGTCTATGATAAAGTGGATAGTAATATTCTTATTTATGAAGAACCAATACTTGATGATAAAGATCCTTATAAAAATTTATATGTAGCTGGCATTGACTCTATTGACCAAGGTACAGAAGACTCTGCAACTCAAAAAGATGTATCAGACTTTTGTATTGTAATAAAACGTAGAGCTTATGGTTTAAAAGAACCGAAATATGTAGCTGTGTATAAAGAAAGGCCAAGAGATATTAGATTTGCGTATGATAATGCAATGAAGTTATTAGCTTGATATAATTGTAAAGCATTACTTGAGCACACTAAAATCAGTATATTGACCTATTTCAAAAGTAAGAAAAAAGATAATCTTTTTATGAAGCGTCCAAAATCTAGTCTAAGTGATATTAAGAGAGGTAATTCACAAATGATTGGAGTCCCTGCTACAGAAACTATTATCAAGCATGGATTGGAACTTATTAATACTTATGTAAACGATTATTGTTATACAATAGATTCTGATATAATTCTGGAACAACTATTAAACTATTCTTATGAAAATAAGAGAAAATATGATATTGTTGCAGCTATGGGTATGGCAGAAATTGCTGATGAGGAACTAATGGGCTTTAATCCAAAGCCTGCACATAATGTAGAAAAAGAATGGAAAGATTTTGGATGATTTATTAACTCAAAAGGTTATAAACAATTTGGAGTTATTGGTGATGAATAATTTAGAAGATAAAATACGAAATGTGATAAGGGAAGCTTTATGCTCTGAATATATTGGTAATTTAGATATATTGCATGATGAGGATTCTTATACTTTAAAGCTGGATTTAAATCAACATGAAGCTCCAATGTATTTTTCTTATCAAGGAAGTGAAGATGGTTTTCTTGATTACTTACTAAGAGATTTAAGACAACGACAAATCGATCGTGCTAAGTATTACAAAGGAATGATGGTAGATACTGGTAACGATGATACTTATTATATTGTACTAGAATGAACAAGACAGAAATCCAATTAATAGATGATGCTATTAATGAATTAGTATATGAAAAAGTTAGGTTAAGAAAGGCCTATCAGTACTATCATTGTCATCGAGATGCTGATCAATTTAAAAGTCTTGAATTTAATTATGGAGTAGGTACTCCAACAGCAGTAAATTTCACTCCACTAATTAAAAAACATATTGATGTTTTAGTTGGAAAGTATCTTGAGTTAGAACCAGATTTAAAAATTTCCTGTAAGGACTCGTTAACAGTAACAAATATAATGCGGGAAAAACAATTAAAGATTGATCAAGCATTATATGAAAAGTTACATCAATATTTACAAAATAATATAATTTCTTTATTATTAGACAATAAGGAGGTTGTTAATGATCCTTTTATAGAAAAGGAACTAAAAACTATTCAGGATAATTTAGATAGAACATTTATTTCAGACTATGAAATAGCTGCTCAAAATATATTGCGCTATTTAAAGCAATCAAGGAATATTGATATGAAAAATAAGATGAGACTCTTATTTACAGATCTGCTTATTAGTGGAACTTGTTATTACAGAACAAGACCTACTGAAAGTGGAGAAAATATTAATTTTGAAGCTTTAAATACTTTAAATACATTTATAGAAAGAAATCCAAATTCTCCTTATCTTGCAGATTCTAGACGAGTAGTTATTCGTAAGATGATGACAAGAGAAATGATTTTGAATGAATATCGTAGTGAATTAACTACTGAGGCGGTTGCTAAACTAAAAGAGGCTCCAAAAATGGGGGATGTTAGAACTACAACCTATTTGGTAAGAACTTCTGCTATTCCTCCTGATGGATTACCTAGACCTGATTTAACTCCAGGTATTTTAGGAGGATTGGAAGCTTATCCTGCAATACCAGGTGATGAAGCTCTCTTATCAAATTATAATCCTCATTTAATTACTGTTTATGAAGTAGAATGGCTTGAGGTTGATGAAAAGACAGGGTATTTAACAAGACATGAAGGAGTTAAAATTGGAAACGAAATCTATATTACTAGAGGAGAGGTAGAAAATGTAATAAGATCTACCGATTATCCAAGTAAATGTAGATTATCTGTAAATGGAATGTTTTTCTTAGATCATAATGGTGATCCTTTTAGTTTAGTACTAAACACCATGAATCTTCAAGATAAATATGACCTGTTACTTTTTTATAGAGATAACTTAATTGCATCTTCTGGTACAGTAGGAGACTGGTTAGATTTAGCTAATCTGCCAACTGTTCTTGGTGTAGATATGCCAGAGAGAGTTCAAAAATGGTTGGCCTATAAGAAAACTGGTGTTGGAATTCTTGATTCATCTCAAGAAGGACAACCATTAAATACAATATTCAATGGATTTGATGATACTGTCAAAGTACAAAGTATCCAAGCTATACAATTAGCTATTCAATCGATTGAGCAGCAAGCTTCCTCCATTACAGGAGTACTTCCAGAAATGCTTGCACAATATGAACAACGTGATGCTGTTAGTAATGTTAAGTTGGGAGTTACTACTTCAGGACTTCTTACTAAACAATATTTTGACTGCATGGATACAATTTATAAAGAGGTTAATTATGATTTACTTAATCTCACTAAATTAGTATATCCAGATGGTCTTCAAGGTGTTATTATTTTGGGAGATAGATATTCTCAAATATTTTCAGCACTTCCTGAGCATTATACAGTAACAGATTTTGATGTTCATATTGAGGATAGTACAGCAACATTTAAGGATAGAGAAACTATAAAGGCTTTAAGTACAGAGTTAGTTAAAGCAGGTTATTCTGATCCCGAAATGATTGTTAATATTGTAGCTGCAAAAAATATGACTGAACTTAAACGTTATGTTGAGCAGTCTATGAAGATGAAGAAAGAAGAGGAATCTATTGTTCAGCAACTTCAGCAGCAACTACAACAAACAGAACAGCAGGCACAAGAGCTATTGAAACAAAATAAAGAACTGCAGTCTCAGTTATCTCAATTACAAAATCAAGCTAGCCAAATGGAGCAGGCTAAAATTGAAATTGAGCAACAGAGAGTTGCCCTTGACCATGAAAAGATTAAGAATGATAAAGATTATCAGGACCAATCTATTGAAGTTAAAAAGCAACAATTGCAAGCTCAAGTTGCACAAATGTTCGATAACAATCCTTATAATGATAAAATAAAACAAGTTGAATAATGGATAAACGTTTAATTATTCAGACGATTGTCAGACCTGATTGTAAATTAATTGCAATTGATAACAGTGATTATTATAGCTTAGGAGATGACATGCTAAACTTTACCATGTTAGACTTCCTAAGTTATAATGAAACTGAAATTCCAATTGATAAAACAATCATAATGGGAAGAGAGGTAGTTGAGAGAGGTCAATTACTTTCGAGATTTTCCTCTGAATACATTCTTGATAAAGATGGCACTTACTATTACTATAAATTAGTAATTCCTACTTTAGATTTTTTTAAAATAGAAGAAACTACCTATAATAACCTTGGTAATGAACTATTTTTTGATGGAAAAACTTTATATAAATACAAGTTTGAAGATTATGATGTGCATTCATATGAAGAGGTGATAAAAAGCAGTATTGTACTTGATAACTATATAGATGCATACAAAATAGTTCACAATAATGGCGCATCACAAACTTTCTATTGCCCTGTAAAAAAGATATTCAGTGTTTGTAAATTGCAAAGATGTTTAGTATATTTACAACGGCAATTATTACTTATTAACTGCAAACATTGTAGTTATGATAAATGCGACACAGACAATACTCTGAGAAATAGAAGGGATTTTCTTTTAAGTGCAATGTATGTTTTTGACTATTTAAAGGATATAGGGAATCTAACTGAGGCTCAGAGGGTGTTAGATAGTATGTCTTCTTGTGATTCATTATGCGGAGATTTATTAAATAATTCTAATAACGATTGCGGCTGTGGAAATTCTATATAATACACTATATAGGTTATTCTCGAATGAATTGTTAAATTTAAACATTGGCTACGAATTTAATACTAAAACATTATTTACAATGAATGAATTAGTTAATGCCATTGATTATATCGAGAATGGGAACCCTTCTAGTGATGAAATAATTAAAATAATGCAATACTATGAAGAAGTATAACATAGATCCTTTTATGGAGAAAGCGCTTTCAGATGAATACTATAAATTAAGAAGCTCTCGTGATTTTTATACTGGAACATCTTTTAAGATGTCCACATGAGATCTTAATACACGATATTTCAATGATGAAAATATCATTGATTTTGTATCATATGAAGGATGCTTATTGTATTCTTAATCCTAGCTTATACCAACTGGATGCTAATAAAGAAAGTACTTCCATAACTCAAAAATTGCTACAGTATAATAAAATATGAAAAAAATTAATATACAACCAGATATTGACCTTCAGAATTCAAGAGAATACTATGGAGTATCTAATTCAAGGGACTTCTATAAAGGAAAATCTTTTAACTTTGCCCAAGGATGGGCACCAGGAATTAACTATTATAATGATGGTTATATTCAAGATTTTGTAGTTTATAGAGGAACTTTATTAGCTTGTCATAAAAGTCACTTATCAAGTAGTCTATCTGAGCCAAAATTACTTTATAACGATCCTAAGGATTCTACTAAGCCAACTGGTGTAGACTCACCCTTTTGGGAATTTGTATTTTCAGGTGCTACGGGTGCAACTGGTGAAAATGGCCAGGTGTACGTACCTGAGTACAATGAGTCTACTGGATTTATTACCTGGGTTTTAGAAGAAAACTCTTCTGAAATCATTTCTCCTATGTATGTAAAAGGCAAGAAGGGAGAAAAAGGTGATAAAGGTGATACAGGTGATAAAGGAAGTAAAGGCGACAAGGGTGACAAAGGAGACCAAGGTATCCGTGGACTTAAAGGAGATCAGGGAGAGAAAGGTGACAAGGGAGAAAAAGGTGATAGAGGAGTTCAGGGAATTCAAGGAGAAAAAGGAAATAAAGGTGATAAAGGTGATAAGGGAGATCGAGGTGATAGAGGACCTGCTGGAACTGCAGCAACTATCAGAGTAGATTCTGTTATTACTGGAGATCCTGGTTCTCAAGCTTCTATCGTAAATGTTGGAACCGCTTCTGAAGCTGCTTTCAGATTTACTATTCCTAGAGGTCAACAAGGAGTTCAGGGCATTAAAGGTGATAAAGGTGACAAAGGTGACACTGGAGAACAAGGCCCTAAAGGTAAACAATTAAAATTGTATCGAGATTTTACAGATGATACAATTAAATGAGGATATGATGGAGAACTACCTAGTCAATGGACAGTTCTTTGTTATATGGACTATCTACGAGGAGTCAGTATTGATGATGTAGATATTACCGATGATGCTCATCTTAAGGTAACGCTTTCATCTGGGCATTATACATGAACACCAGATGAAAATGGAAATCCAATTAAAGATGAGAACGGAAATATCATATATGATCGCTGAATCCCATCAACTATAATTACTAAAGGCAAAGCAGCCGCTACTCTTACTGCTGGTAAGGTAGAAACGCTACAACCAGAGGAAGATCCTAAAATTGAAAATGTAGGTACAATTAAAGATCCTATTTGGGATTTTTATATACCTAGAGGATTTACTGGAGAACATGCTGTGCATGTTGGTCCAGAAGATCCTGTCACTTTTAGAAATTCTCATTCAGATGATGCAAACATTCAAGAAGCTTACAAGAATGCTGAACAAATGATTTGGGTTGATACCAAAAATAAAGCTGATTTCGACCATTTAAATGCTGTATATCATGCATATAAAGAAGCTGGAGGAACTGCTTTAGATCAATCTAAATTTGCCGAAGCTTTTGCTAATTTAACTAGATTCTCAATTGAAATTGTTGATAATCTTGAAGCTCTTGGGGAACCTACAAAAGAAAAGCAAAATATCCTTTGGCTAGTACCTGCTTCTCAGACTGGAGTTAATGACTTGTATGAAGAGTATATAGTTGTTAAAAGAGAGGATACTATGTTCTGGGAAAAATGAGGAAGTGGAACTATAACTGTAAATTTATCTAATTATTATACAAAAGCTGAGGTAGATACTATAAAACAGGATTTAGAAGGGCTTATGGTGTGAAATGATGTTATTAATTAAATTTTAAGCAATGGCAAACAAGGTTATAAAATTTTATAGAGGTCTTAGTGCCACTTATAATCCGACAACACATACTGATGGAATTTTCTTTACAACAGATACGCATAAAATTATCATGAATAATATCACCTATGGCGGAGATTCTGATAAGAAAGTTTCTGATGTGCAGCTAAATTCGACTGCTAACGGAATTATAATTACATATACAGACGATACAACTGCAACATTAGATTTTGGGGATGCTATTTCAATTACTGAGAATACCATTGATGTAAAGATTGATCCAACCTCGGATGCTGCTCTTTCTAAATCTGCAAACGGACTCAAGGTCGACTTGAGTGGAGTTAAAGGTACTACAGTAAAGGTTGGCACTGCAATTACAGGTGGTGTTGAAATTGGAGCAGATCAGACTATTGTTGCAGGTATGCAAGCGTTGAGCGACAGTATTCAAACTACTGTAACTAGCGGTATTACTTCTTTAACTAGTCCAGACGAAACGATTACAATTACAGGAACTGGTACGTCACGTGGTTTAGTAGTTAATGTTGCAAGCTTAGTTTCTACTGGTTCTTCAATTAAAGTTGTAGGTGACAAACTTGATATGTGTTGGATGGAAACCGAGTAATTAATTTTCTTCCCTCATTGTAAGCTGGGGGGGTTAATCAAAAAATATTTTATAAATAAATGACAACAAGTTTAAGTTTTCAAAAAATTGCTACAGTTCCTGCTTCAGGTCTTGTAGTTGGTAGAATTTATTTTGAGACATCAACTGGAATGATTAAAGTAGCTACAAGTGCTACTACAGTTAATAAATTTGGAGATGGTGTTAAGTCTGCAAGCTGAGATGAAAGTGCTAAAACTTTAACCATTGTAAACGAAAATGGAGAAGATATAACATTAAATCTATCAGATGTAGCGTCTGCATCATCAGTAACTACTGAGTTAGCTAAGAAACTAAATATTGGCGTATCTAGTGATGCTTCGACTGTATATAGTTATTATGGTTTAAAGAAATATACAGATGAAGCAAAAGCAACTGCAATTAGTTCGGCTAATTTGTATACTGATGAGAAAATTGCAAAAATCCCTAAAGCAATTCTCTATAAGGCAGATGGTACTACTATTACGCAATCAGGAACTAATAATGAGGTTACATTCGCAGTTGGTACTATTGCTCAATCAAAAGTGGAAAATCTTATTAGTGATTTAGCAGCTAAAGCTTCTCAGGCTACTACTTATACAAAGATTGAAGTAGATAAAGCAATTAATGCAAAAGTAGCTTCTACTTTCCGTTATATGGGCAGTTGTGCATATGCAGAATTGCCAGAAAATGCAGTAAAAGGTGATGTATGGAATGTTACTGATGCATATGGTAATGTACCCGCTGGTACTAATTATGCTTATGATGGCAAAGCTTGGGATGCTCTTGCTGGTGTAGTAGATTTGAGTCCTTATGCTAAATCTTCTGATATAGCGTCTACTTATGCAACTAAAGCAGCTGTTACACATGAAATTAATACAAAAATTGGAACTCTAGATAAAGCTGATACAGCAGTTAGTGGACAAGTAGTTTCTGCAGTTTCTGAAACTGATGGTATTATTACAGTTTCTCGTAGAGCTCTAGGTACGGCTGACATTCCTACTTTAGCTATTTCTAAAGTAACAGGTCTTCAAGGTGCACTTGATGCAAAAGTTCCGACTTCTAGAACTGTAAACACTAAACCTCTTACCGCTAATGTAGTACTTACAGGTGGTGATATTCTTGTTGGAGGTAAAGGCACATATAAAGATGGAAGTATAGAGGATGCAATCGATGCACTTGATGAAAAAGTTACTACTGCGGCTGCTAGTGGAGTACGATCATTTGGTGGCAAAACTGGTGCTATTACACTAACAGCTACAGCTTCTACAAATGGAGCAGTTAATTTAACTATGAATAACAACGAACTACACGGTGCTGTTGTTGGACTTAAGTCTGCTGCATTTGTTGAGTCTAATACATTTGCAACTGCTGCTCAAGGAGCAAAAGCTGATTCTGCAGTTCAGAATATCGCTACTGGTTCAGCCAATGGAACTATTGCAGTTGATGGAACAAATGTAGCTGTTAAAGGTTTAAGTTCAGCTGCATATATGGCCGCTACTGCATTTGATGCCGCTGGATCAGCTAACAAAACTCTTACTGATGCGAAAGCTTATGCTGATTCTTTAATGGAATGGGTTAATTTTGCCTAATTATATAAGGGAGGAAGCATTAAAACTTCCTCCCTATTTTTATTTTAAAGACTAGTTTATTATGGCAATCAAAAACAAATTTATACATTTTAAAACTAGGGCTGCATTTGATAATTATTTAGTAGATCATGCAGACGACCTATATAATTATACAACATTTATAAAAGAAACTTCAGAAATATACACTCATGGTAACTTTTATAAATCAAGTAATACTTGAGATATTAGTAAACTATCATCTGATACTAGTTATGCAGAAGTAGCGTTTAAGACAGGAAAATTAGGAGATGCTGTTGCTCTAAGTGACGATGTTTTTGGTATATTAATGTCTATTAACATTAATTCATGAAGTTTACAATTTGAAGAAACAATTCAGGAGTTATTATATAATCCAGAAAGTAAGTTATTTGGTGAAGGACCTACTAAAGTCCTTGCTCAAGATTCTTCTATTCCACTTGGTGCAAATTCATTACCATTACCAAATGGCTCTGCATCAATAGGAAGCTCAAATAGATACGCTAAGCAAGATCATATACATCCATCTGATCAATCTAAACAAGATAAACTTGTTAGTGGAAAATCAATTAAAACAATTAATAATCAATCACTCCTAGGAGAAGGTAATATAATTACTCCAGACAGTAAAGTTACTAATTCTACTAATCACTATATTCCTATAGGAGGAACTATTATAGCTGGAACTATCATAAACTCTATCACTAAAGATGAAAGGGGGCATATTATAGGTATAAAAACAGCTAATGGACTAGATGCTTCAAAAATCACTTCTGGAACAATTAATATTGAAAGACTCCCTAAAGGTGCCTTAGAAAGACTTGTTATTGTGGCTAATCAAACAGCAAGGTTTGCATTAACCACAGCAGACGTACAAGAAGGAGATACTGTTAAACAAAGTGATACAGGAGTAATGTATTTTGTTATTAATTCAACAAAATTAGATAATGAAGCTGGTTATTCTGTTTATACAGCAGGAAGTGCAACTAGTGTACCTTGGTCTGGAGTAACAGGTAAACCAACATTCGCTACTGTAGCTACAAGTGGATCTTATAATGACTTAACTAATAAACCAACTATCCCATCCTTATCGGGGTATGCTACTCAAAATTGAGTAACTAGTCAAGGATATTTAACAAGTATTCCTGCAGCAACCTCTAGTACTTATGGAGGAATTCAAATTGGATACACAACAAGTGGTAGAAACTATGCTGTACAATTAAATAATGGTAAAGCATATGTTAATGTTCCCTGGACAGATACAAATACTACATATACTGCTGGTACTAATATAAGTATTAGTGGAACTACAATCGATTGTACATATTCATATAGGTTACCTACAGCTACTGCTTCTGTGCTTGGTGGAGTGAAAATTGGAAGTAATATTTCAGTATCTTCTGGAACTATTTCATTAACCTCAGCTAATGTAACTTCTGCTTTAGGATATACTCCTGCTAATACTAGTGATATACCAGAAATTCCTACTGCTCTACCTAATCCATATAGATTAAAAATTAATGATACAACATACACAGGCTCATCTGCAGTTTCAATGACTGTACTACAACCTTTAAGAATGGGTACTTTTATTGGAACTGCGTCATTAACTATAGTAACAGCTGGATATAGGTACAGTAGTACGATGCCTAGAACAGTTGCTAGTTTAGATGAGTTCTCTGAGAATAACCCTAATGCTATCATTATAAGTACTAAAAAAATATCTTTTACTGCTTCTGAGGCAATTAAGATGAAGGGTCTTGAAAATTTAACTGGAACTTATTATATCTATTATTTGAGTTATATGGAAAATGGTAAGGTTGCCGTTAACGGTGTAGTATATGCTTAAAATATTATAGACATGACAACATATTCAAAAAAATATTTTAATGAGGAGACACAGAAGTGGGAACCTCTATATTCTACAGAAGGACGTTCTGCATATGAAACTGCTAAGTTAGCTGGATATACAGGATCAGAGGAGGAGTTTAATACAGTATTATCACGAATCCCTGTAATTATCAGTTCGATTGAAAATACTCCCACAGAAGGAAGTGATAATTTAATTACTTCTGGAGGTGTATATTCTGCAATTAAAAAGGCAGAACAATCATCTGAGGAATCAAATCAAGAGCTTCTTAATAAGATCTCTGAAGTTAATACTAATTTAACTAATGAGATTTCTCAAATAAGAACAGTTAATATTCCTAATGCTATTAAAGAATCTATCATTGATAATTTAGATTCTACAGCTACAGATAAAGCTCTTTCCGCAAATCAAGGTAATATACTTAAAACAATGATTGGCAACTTAGCTAATCTGAGAATTGAAGTTGTTACTAAGCTTCCTTCAACTGGAGAAGTAAATGTTATTTATTTAGTTAAGAAGGTAGGGAAAAATCCTGATGTTCATGACGAATACCTTTATGTTGAAAATACTTGGGAAAAGATTGGAAATACTGAAGTAGATTTATCTAATTACTATACTAAAGAGCAGGTATATTCAAAATCTGAAGTATACACTAAAACTGAGGTTGATAACATTAAAAATGATATTGAGAGCAATATTCCAACAATTCCTAATGTAGAAACTGGAATGACTGGAGTTGGAAATGTTATTACTTCTATAGAAGTGGATGCTATTAATAAACATAAAGTCATTGCTACAAAAGGTACTAGTGTTTATAGTAAGGCAGAAATTGATGAAAAATTATTTGATTCAGGATTTGGAGATGTTATTGCAGAAGCACCTTTTACAACTTCTGATAGAGTAATTACTTCAAGTGGAGCTGGGAAAACTATTAAAGATTCTGGAATCTTATTAACTAATCTTGCTACAAAAGAATTTGTAAACCAATTTAAACCTGAGTGGAATAAGATAGCTAATAAGCCTTCAACTTTTACTCCTTCTGCTCATACACATACTGTAAATCAGATAACTGATTTTCCAACTCTTGGAGCTTTAGCTTCTAAGGATAAAGTAGATGAATCTGATTTAAACTTCAATATTCCAGAAGGAATTATTATAGATTCTGCTTTAAGTGCAACCTCAGAAAATCCTGTTCAAAATAAAGTTATTACCAATACTCTAAGTAGCTATGTTAAAACAGCTGACTTAAATGTAACTTTAGGAAACTATTATACTACTAATGAAGTTTACACTAAGGAGGAAGTAGATGACAAAATAGCTTCTACAGGTGATGGAGATGTAATGGCTAGTGGAGACCTTGCTACAGATTATATTATAGTTGGAGCAGGTACCAAATCTGTTAAAAATTCAGGGCAAACTCTTTCTAATCTTGCATTAAAAAGTGAGATTCCTTCTTTAAGTGGATATGCAACTCAAAGTTGGGTTACAAGTCAGGGATATTTAACTTCTGTACCTGCACAATCTTGGTCAAGCATTACAGATAAGCCAACTACATTAGCAGGATATGGTATTACAGATGCTATTAATAATTTCTATGTAAATGATGGGACTGGAGACAATTATCTTGTCAGTGCAAGTGATAATGATTTAAATATAGTTGGAGGAGATAATTGTATAAGTGTAGGAATAACAGGTCGTAATGTAGGTATTTATCATAATAAGGAAGATGGATATTTACATGTTCCTGCAACTGGAACAACTAATAATGGAAAGGTATTAATGGCTGGCAGTACAGCTGGCTCTATTATGTGGAAAAGTATAGATATACCAGAAATTCCTACTGCTCTACCTAATCCATATAAATTAAAAATTAATGATACAACATACACAGGCTCATCTGCAGTTTCAATAACTGTACTACAACCTTTAAGAATGGGTGATTTTATTGGACCTGCGTCATTAACTGTAGTAACAGCTGGATATAGGTACAGTAGTACGATGGCTAGAACAGTTGCTAGTTTAGATGAGTTCTCTGAGAATAACCCTAATGCTATCATTATAAGTACTAAAAAAATATCTTTTACTGCTTCTGAGGCAATTAAGATGAAGGGTCTTGAAAATTTAACTGGAACTTATTATATCTATTATTTGAGTTATATGGAAAATGGTAAGGTTGCCGTTAACGGTGTAGTATATGCTTAAAATATTATAGACATGACAACATATTCAAAAAAATATTTTAATGAGGAGACACAGAAGTGGGAACCTCTATATTCTACAGCAGGAGGTTCAACTACAAACTATACTGGGTCATCAACATCCACTATTAATTTAGATAGTATTTTTTCAAAGTCTTTGGCTAGTGTAAATACTCCAGGTAAGGCGGGTATATTCTATGGCTCTTCTTCATCATATTCAGTAGATCCTGTATATGTAACAAGAAGTAATCCTGATGCAGTTATTGTAGTTCCTACTATAACAACAGTAACATTTGGAAGTAACTACGTAAAAATGAAGGGTTTAGACGATTTAGCTGGAGGTAGATATAAGTGTTATTGTATAACTTATATTAATACTGGGTTAGTGTTAGTTAATGGTGCTATTTATGGCTAATAAGATTTCAAAATTTTAGTGCAAGAATTTTAATATTTTTGCACTAAAATTTTTGATTTTATAAATATAATCTCTAATTTTGTAGAGATAAAAAAAAATGAATTTTTAATGGTTATGAAAATGAATGTTGCAACCAGATTAGCTATTTTAACTAATCTTCCAGAACAAGGAAGTGTTCTTGAGATGATTTCTGCTAGAAACATCCGTAAGAAAATAGACTTCTCAAGTGAGGAGATAACTTCTCTTAACTTAAAAGAAGCCGATGGAAAAATTTCGTGAACTCCAAATGTGGAGGACATTGAAGTTGAATTTAATGATTCTGAGACAGAGTTCTTACGAACTGTTATAAATACAATGGATCAGAAGCATGCCATTACAGATAATATTCTTGATTTTGTAGAGTTGATTCAAAATTAGGTTTATTCTACTACATATTTAGTTTTAAAGTTATATCATATAACGCAAAACAAGTTCTTTGAGGAATATATACATAAAAGGGATTCGAGAATGCGTTTTGTAGTGATATAACTTTAAAATTAAACAAATTATGGACGTAGTAGAAAAATAGATTGTACATGAGTACGACGAGGATCGCAAAGAGTATGCATCAAAAGGTGTTGCTGGTACTGGCTTAGGTCTTGGTATCGCAGGAACTGCTCTGGGCCTTTGGGCTCTTAGCAAATCAAACCTGTTTGGAAATGCAGGCTGTGCCGCTGCAGGTGCTTTAGCAGCTGAGGCTATTTCAGGCCCATCAACTTTCCAAGCTTGGCAGCATTCTTGCAACGCTGAATTAGCAAATCAAAAAGCTCTTTATGACTTTGCTTTGCTGTCAGCTAACGCTCGTTTCAACGATCGTCAAACAATCAATTCAGAGATGTTTGGTTTATACAAAAGCCAAATTGATGCAGACTTCGGACTGTACAAAAATCAGAGAGACCAATTCGACGTGTTAGCCGATCGTATTGGAAAACTTGAAACTGCTGCTGCTGTACAAGCTGCTGTAGAACCTTGGAGAAGTAAAGTAACTAAGATGGAGATTGCTGGCATGGTAGGACTTGAGGCTGAGCGCAGAATGTGTGCTGATAATAAGATAGTAAATTATGCAAATAATACATTCTATCCTATTCGTGTAGCTGCTGTTGAAGTAGGTACCGATACAGTACAGCGTTCACTGTATAATCCTTTATGCCCTTGCTCAGGATTCTCTAACAGCATTCTTTTTGATGCTGCAGCCTAGTTAAAATCTTAGTTTAAGATGTATCCTGTGAATCAAGTTTTCCTAGGTAATCCAGATCCATTATTAGCTTCTGACATTACCGATCAACTTCAAAGGGTAAAAGCTTATGAATCTCAATTAATGCAATTACAGAAAACAGCTTCAAAGGAGCTTATTTGGGATTCTATTGATAATGAGATGAATGCTCTAACTGAAAGTCAAAAGAATCGATTTTTTGAAGATAAAGAATATAGTGAAATCACTACATCACTTCAAAAGATGGTTCAAATAGAGCTTTTAAATTTAGTTAAAGCTAAAATTGAAGGCACGCAAGAAGGTAAAGAGTTATTACAAAGGCAATTATCAGTAGTTAAGAAGTTGAAGAATAAGATCGTCCAAGAGACTGACAATGAGATGGCTATCTTTAATAAATTCCGCGAATTTTCTAAGGATAACCCAAGTCTAACCTATGAAGAATTCTGTAAGCAATGGCGCAACACGTAGACGTTATAATGAATAACTTGCGAAACTTTGTGAGTGTTAAATTAACCTCATTATCGCAAAATAATCCTATGATGGCTTTAATGAAGCCTCTAGCATCTAGAGTAATTGACAATAACATGTACAAAGTTGAAGCTTTGCTAAAACAGATTTCAGATAAAGATGGATTAGTTGATGTTGAAGGTATTTTAACAGAAATGTCAGATAACATAATTAATACTAAACCATTTAAAGTGGAAACTGGATTACTTGGGCAACTTGAAATAGGTGCAGGAAAAATAAAGATGGATATCCCAATAGTTAATAAATCTTTGGTTTTGAATCAACAAGATCTAAATGAATTAAAAGACATGCTCTCGCATTAGAAATCAGAAGATAGAAAGGAATGGTATTTTTTTATATCATTCCTTTCTTTTTTATAATACATAAAAGTACTTTAATGTCAGATCCAATATATAAAAACTCAATAAATCTTGGAAATGGAAAGTCTGATGTAATTATAAGTACTGCAGGAAAAGTTATTGTTAAAGTTAAAGATAGATACTACACCTTAAATTATAATAATTCAGAAAAATCAGAAGAAAAAGTAAAAGAAAATGAAGTTTTAACTGATTTAATACTTCTTAAAACTGATTCAGAGGTAGAAACGATTATTAATACTTTAACTAAGAACAGCGTTATCATTACATCAGAAAATACAATGTACCTGTATTTAGATGGAACAATATATCCGTTTGACTTTAGTAGTACAGGAAATACTGTATTTAATGACCTTACTGTAAATAATAAGTTAGAAATAAACGGCATTATTTCTATAAAGAATGCTAGTTTAGTGCAAAACTTAAATGCGCAATATTTAAATGGTAATTCGTCTGAAGTATTTATAACTATTAATCTTCCTCAAACTATAACTGAAACTTGAACTTTTACTAATACTACATTTTTTAATAAAAGTATCAGTGATACAGCTCAAAAAACTTTATTAGATTTTGAAACTAGCAGTTTAGTTATTGATAATATAACTGTAAAAAACTTAACAATAATCTCAGACGAAAATTCGGAGGAAGAAGATTCTAATGATAGTACAAACATTGAGATAGATTATATTAAAAAACAAACTTACTTAGGTGAAGGGTCTAAAATAATCTCATCAGATGAGATGCTAAAAGAAGAAGTAAACTGAAATGAAAACTGAGAAAATGGTGGTGATTCTATTGTTGAATTAATAATAAATGCAGTTAATGATGAAAAATTATCAGAACATTATACAAATGATGAAGATGATAGTTATTCATATTATGTTAATAGGCTTTTAGATACTAGTACTAATTCTTTATTTACATTCTTAATAACTGTAACTGAAGATATGTTTTATGAAGATGATTCAGAAACACTACCTTATAAATCATATTATTATCGTCCAAAAAATGTTGATACTATATGAGTTAATACTCCATATGATGAAAGTTCTAATGCAAAAATTGGAATTTATGATAATTGATTTGATAAAAACAATTATACAACTGAATTAGCTAATTTTAAAGGATTGGTTTGAAATATCGAATTATCAAATAATCCTTATAAAATTGGAGAAAAAGTTAAATATGAAACTGAATTTTCTACAATATATGGATTAGTAACTAAATCTTCAGAAAAAAAAATAGTTATCATTACTAACAGTGAAGATTGTGATGTTTTATATGATCCTAATAGTGAAGAGTATGATACTTGTTGTATAAACTATACTCCCATTACAGGATCAGTATTATTACCAGCAGTTGGAGGGCAATCCGTAATTGGCAACATTACAAATATTGAAAATTCTATATTTGGAACACTAAGTGGATATGGTTTTACATCAGAAGGTAATTGTTACTTTGTAAATCCTGGAATTGCATTAGTTAATACTGATAATTTAAATTATCTGAAGCTCTATAATAAAGAACAATCTTTCATTGGCATTAATAAGAAAAATGAAAAATGGATTACCATTGAAACTGATGGAGGTTGTGATATGAGAAGGGATAAGATGTATAATATTAACAATCATCTTTCATTTTGCAGTTTTGGACCTATAAGAGTTAAAGAGGATGGTTCAGCAACAATTGGTAGTGGAGAAACACAAATTACTATTACTGCAGATGGTAGAGTTCAAATTCCAGAAGCCTGTATTATAAAATAAAAAATATTCTAATATTTTATTTGGACATTTAAATAAATGTAGTTATATTTGCAGCGAATAGATAATCTATAACTAATAAGGAAAAATAAGAAATATGCAATTTGAACATAATCAATTTGACAATTTGCTGGATGATGAAACCACTGAGGTCACAAATACTGAAACTCAAGAGGAAGTTATTGAGCCAGCAGGTAATTCTACTGAGGAAGAGGAAGAAGATCCTTCATCTTCTGAAGAAGGAACTGAAGAAACAGAGGAAGAAGATGATCTGGATGCATTTTCATCCTTCTTAAAGAGTCGTGGAATTCGGGATGGAAAAACTATCATTTATGAAAACGAGGAAACAGGAGAGACTGAAGAGGTTGATTTTGGAACTCTAAGTAAGGATGAGCAGCTTTCAATTCTTGAATCTTTAACAGATCCAGGTCTTTCAGAAGATGAAATTGAAACTATCAATTTACTTCGTAAGACAAATTCCTCATTTCAAGATATAATTACGTATTATCAGCAACAGGCTATTGATGAATATAAGGCTAAAAACAGCAGCCAAGAAACTTATACCATTGATAGTTATTCTGATGAGGAATTATATTTGGCAGATCAAAAAGCCAAATTCCCTGAAATGACAGAGGAAGAATTAAAAATTGAACTAGATGTAGCTAAATCTAATGAAGATCTCTTTAAAAAGAAAGTAGATTTAATTAGAAAACAATATAAGGAACAAGAAGAAAATCATATCAAGGAGCAGGAAGAGGCTGAAAAAGAGCAACAGAAGGCATACCAAAATATGTTTGTAGATACATTAAATGATTTTAACTATATTTCTTTGGATTATAAAGATCCTAAGAGTGATAGTTTAATTCTTGAAGAGAAAGATAAAAATCTAATTTATGATTATGTATTTAAGCAAACTCCAGAAGGTGTAACTAAATTTGTTGAAGATTTATCAAAACCTGAGGTAATTGTTGAGCTAGCTTGGTATAGATTATTTGGTAAAGATACAATTTCTGACATTAGTAATTATTGGAAAGAAGAGTTGAAGAAAAATCGCAAAGCAACTCCTCCAAAACCAAAATCTAATGTTACTATAAAAAAAGAAACTAAACCCCAATCACAGGGAACCTCTCTTAGTTCCAAATGGGACGAACTATTATAAATAAAATAAATAATTTAGTATATGAAAATTACAGGTTTTACTACCATACGCCCTGAAATGGCTTCTACAAGAACGTATGAAGACTTTTCTAAGTTCTTAGGCACTAATCCTGCTAGACTAGGTATCGTATCGTCATTATATGATCAGTATACGGCAACTTACCTTACAGAATCGCTGATGAACATTTATACGATGGAGAAAGATCGTAAGAATACATTTCAATCAATTAACTCATTCATGGTTGAGTGGGATATTGATGTGAATTTCATCAAGCGTGTTCCTTTCTTATCAGTGCCAGAAGGCGATGGTGCACAGGGAACAGACATCGTAGTTCACTTCCCTGAGAACTACTATCAAAAAAATGACGTGTTTATTATCGAAGGTTCACGTCAGCAATTAATCGTTCTTAGCCGTCCAGTTCGCAGAAGCGATGCTGACTTTGAGCTGATTTGTAAGATTCAGGATTCTGACTATTCTGCAACGCTAGATCTCTCAGCTTGCCAGCCTGGTATGAATACTCGTTTCTTAACAAACTATCAGCCTGAGCTGCATGAGGAAGGTTATACGAAATATCAGAGCAATACTGAGAAACATAGAACTTTCATCTCAATGCACCGTTGTGATGTTTCCTACTCAGCTAAATATGCTGCAATGGAAGATCAGTTTATCACAATTGGTAAGGGTGATGGAAAAGATGATGTAACATATAAGATGAATCCTGCTGCTAAGGATTGTTTGGATACTTTCATGTTAGCTCGTAACAACTCATTACTTTGGGGTAAAACTAACGTAGATAAGTATGGTAAAGCTAAGATCTTCGATCCTGAAACTGGCCAGCCTATTATCTCTGGTGATGGTATTATTCCTCAGATCGAGCGTTTTGCAGGTAAATATGTATTTACGAAATTAAATATCAGAATCTTTGAAACTGCTCTGCAGGCAATGGTTGCTAAATCAGAGAAGCCTACTGGAAATCAGTATATCTTCATTTGCAACACTGCAATGTGGAATGATGTACAAAGAGTAATGTCAAATTGGATTCGTGACTACAAGACTAATGGTGCATTCATTTATTCAAAGGCTACTAATGGTTATATTAATCTTGGTGCTACTTACAATGCTTATGAGTTTGCAGGTAATACCATCGCATTTAAGATTGACCGTTCCTTTGATATTGAGTTCCCATCACCTCGTAGATTTGGTATCTTCCTTGACTTAACTGCTGATGGAAAAACTGGACGTCCTGCACTTTCAATGTTTACATTCAAAGGTCTGCAGATTGTTCATAACTGGTTAACTGGTCCTGGTGGACGTGATGGTAAATCAGGTGGTGAGGTTTCGACTCCTGTAGCAGGAGCTAAACTGATCAACTGGGGATACGCTGGTGTAGGTGTATTCAATCCTTACAGATCGTTCATCCTGATGTCAGAGAACTAAAAAGAAATGTGTGAGAGATTCCCCTTGTAATAGGGGAATCTTATCACCATTAATAGATTATATGATGTATAGATAAATTTTGAATAAGACAAAATATGAATAGTATGAATAATGTAACGGAAACTAATAATGCCAGTAATATCATAACACTGCGTAGTGTATATGGAAAAGTAAAAACCTACTACTTTAACCCAATGAGAGGTAAGAATGGAATGTATCCTCCTTTTGTAAAAAGAGTTAGAGTTAGTGCTGATGGACGTGATACAGAGATGATTTTAAGTGAACAAGATTTAAATAGTGAGCAAAGAGACTATTTTATCCCTGAAGATCTTGAAATTATTGTAACTGATGGAACAACATTTAATTTAAATGATCAATACCAAGCAAATCTTTGGGAATGTATTAAAGATTCACATTTAATTGCCCCAGAAAGAGGTGCAAAAGATGAGCATGGAAATTTTCTTATTGATGGCGATATTAGACGTTACGGATTAGCAGAATTATATGTAGAGCGTCCTGGAGTTGAATCTAAGAAACGTGTGTCTCGTATTAAGCAAGTAACAAAAGCATATACTTTTATTGAACAAGATAGTTCAGAACATAGAAAGGTTATTTGCAAACTTCTAGGAAAGACAATGAGAAATGCCCCTGATACGGATATTCAGGATTATTTATATCAAAAAGCAGAAAAAAACCCAGAACTCATTATTGATATTTATACCAGTGCAGATCAAAGTCTGAAACTTCTGCTAATTGATGGCAAACAAAAAAATATTATTAGAGTACAAAGTGGTGTTTTAATGTATTCTGATACAGCCCTTGGAGTTACAGATGAGGCCGCTATTCTATTCCTAAAGGATCCTAAGAATAAGGCTATTTATGACTCAATTGTTTATGAGGTATTTGGGGATATGAAGACAGAAGATGTTGTAGTAAAACCCAAGGCACCCAAAAAATAATAAATTAGAATATTATGACCGCTAGAAATTTATATGAATATGGTTTAATAGAACTGAATAAGTTAGAAGCGCCAAGTCTCTTAACTGAAGACTATGTTTATTTTTTAAATAAAGCGGTTCAACAATGTATAAATTTAACCTATAATAGATACGATACTAATCAGCAATCTACTGACGATTTACGAGTTCTAAAAACCACAGCGTTATTACAAAACCCAAAAAAGTTAGAGAATGCTGATGATTTAGCATCTATTCAAGAAAAAATAAACTCTGGAATTCTATCATCAACTTATTATGTGGATCTTCCAAAAGACTATATGCATATGCTTAATTGTATTGTAGGTTTTACAAGAACAGAAAATCCTAATAAGAAAACTCATTGTGATAATGAGGCTGGAACCAAAGTTTATTTTACTGCTAAACGACTTACTGCAGATATGTATGGAGGAGTAATTAATAATTATTATCAAAAACCTTCGTATAAAAGGCCCTATTACTATTTAAATAATATTAACATAAAGGATAGTATAATTACCAACCAAAATACTGATACTCCTTTATTAAAATATTCAGAAGGAGAACCTGGCAATCGTTTAGCAAATCCCTCTAATGTACGACTGGAATTAAGATTCGGAGACGATACTTTATATACGCCTACAGAAGTGTATATTGAGTATATCAAAGCTCCTATGTACATTAGATTGAGTCAAGAACAAATTGATGATATTGTTGACTCGTCCCAAATTTTAGAATTCCCAGATTATATGTGTTACGAAATTTTGAATATTTTCGTCAGATTAATTATGGAAAATGCAAGTGATCCTAGATTACAAACAAACATTCCAATTAATCAAACTATTCCAGAAGCACAATCTAGGAATTAATAGTACTAATTTTAAATAAATACACAAGTATGTTTGATTTTTTTAAAGAGGTAATAATCAACTCAGATACTCTTCCTAGAGAGGAAGGTATTGATGCTGCTGGTAATGCATTTAAGCGTTTCTATGCATTTACCCCAGATACCGCAGCTGAAGATATCGGCTCAGATCCTGCACATTATCGTGCCCCTAAAGAAGGAGTATTCCGTGTTTTACGTTGTGCAGATTACACCAAATCAGGTGTTAAAGGACCAAAAGTATATAAAACTGCAGGACGCAGAGGAAAGGTAGCTGAAGTTGCATTTAACCTAAACTCTCTAGTTAATCAGATTGGGCAATATCGCATTCTAGTTGATATTAGTCTTGAAGGGCGCTACTATAGTGATTATAAATATCCTTGGTCAGAATTCCATAAACCAATTATGGCAGAATTTGAAATAGTTTCTGGAATGGATTTAGCAGCTATGGTAAATGCAGCTGCGAAGGCTTTAAAATCGTATATTCCTTCTGATTATAAGTATGCTGTAGTTACAAGTAAAAATGGTGTAGTAAAACTAGTAATGTCTGATCCTTATCAGATTATTAAAGCTGCTAAAATCCAGAAAGTAGAGGAAGATGGATGTCTTAATGGATGTTCTGGTGTAAAATATGAAGATGTGATTGTTGCATCAAAAGATGATATTACAAAAAATATTACGCCTTTTGGAACTGGTGAGTGGTTAGTTGAGAACTTACGTTTCCCAACATATCCTAATCTACGTTACGCAGGAGTTAATGATGATGAGAAGCCTGTTGCAGGTGCTTTATATACACAGTTTGCATTTGAGTATGCATCACCTCGTAGAGGTTTACATGGTCAAGGCACTGTTGGCCAAGCTCTGGTTTCTGTAACTCATCATGTCTTTTATGTTCTTAATGAACTTGCATCACAGTTTGAAGCTGAAATTAAAAAAGCATTTGGTAAGGATGTAGTATATCCAGTTACTCCTACGTTAACCATTTTAAATGCAGGTAAAGGAGAACCAGGGACAATGGTTGTTTCTGCTGAAGATGTAAATGCAGGAACCGTTTCTTTAAAGGCTACTTATAGTGATTCTGAAGTAGTTGGAATGGAAGTTGATGATGGAGTTGAGTTTAAGCATGTATCAGGGCCATTTAAGGTAAACAAAGATTCTGATACAAAAGCATGGACTCTTAGTAAAGATGTTAATGATGTAGTTTCTGGAAATGAAGGAATTATATCAGCATCATATAAGGATGCATTTACAACAATTAAAGTAATTGTTGAATAAATATATAATTTACACAGTAATGGCAGGTGGGAGTCTTTTTCCTGCCTGCCATTAATTTTTAATATTACAACCTATGACAATAGAAGCCATAGCTAGTGCCGTATGGAACAATGTCTACGACGGCCTAAAAGGAACTGTAAGTAACCCAGCAATGTCATTAGAACAATTAACTGATGAGGTTGTTGCAGAAAGAAATAATATTGCAAAAGAATATCTCTTAAAAGGAGTTATGACTTTACAAGAACTTTATAATGCAGTAAATTGTGTTGAAGTTAATTGTGATTTTATGTCAAAATGTTGTGATCTTCCAGTTGGGAAGAAAGCTTTACACTTTGAAATTCCTCCTGTTCTCCTCATGAATGGAGTTTCTACAATTCAATTTGTTGGGAGTATAGATAGACAAGAACAATATAGTGTTTATACTGATGTAAGTTATAAATTCCATTTCTTTAGAAAAAGAGGAGCAGATAAACCATTTGTTTATATAGATCCTACAATAAATTCTAATGGCAATATTGATGGATACATCTTTAATGTCCCTTTTGTAAAATATATTTCAGTAATTGCAATTTTTTTAGATCCAAGAAAACTATTAGAATTTGATTGCTGTAATGATCCAGAAACTATAACAGAATGTGGAATTATCTCTAATGATATTATCCATAGACTAACTGAGAAGAAGATTAGATATTATCGTCAACTTATGCTGCCTTCTCAGCCTAATACTCAAACTCCATTATAATGAAACTACATAATTTTAACTCAGTTTATTCCATGGCAAGTATTGTCTATGGAATCACAGTAGATCCGACTAACTTTGAAGATGTTGCAATGTTAGGATGGGAATTAATAGGAAATAGGCACACAAAGCTGCATAAGTATATTACAAATACAGTTAACAAACGTATTCAATTGCCTTGTAATTTAGTGGAGATAGAATCAGTCACAATTCCTTATATGGATGCCCAAATGACATCTAACCAAACTACATACCCTCAAGTATATAATCAATATGTTGAAAAATATATTGAGGCCTGGAAATGGGATGAGTCCACTTTATATGAAGCTGGAAAAATGATTAAATATAGAGAGGAAGGGGACGAGATTGTTTTTGATAGAGATTTTCCTAAAGTTATCATTCTTTATCATGGAATTATTGCTGATGAAGATGGGTTACCACTACTTAATGATAAAGAAGTTAGAGCTTTAGCTGCATATGTTGTGTATTCGGATACATATAAACAAGCATTAATGAGGAAGGATGGAAATCTTGTTCAACTTGCACAAGTGGCTAAGGCAGATTGGATGAAAGCCTGTACGGCAGCTAGAATTCCAGATATGTTTACACAAAATGATATGGACGCAATTCTTGATGTCAAGACTCGTTGGGATCGTAAGCAATATGGAAAAAGTTATCATCCAGTATTATAATATGATAGGATATGTTTATTTAAGTACCTGTATAGTAACTCAGAAAGTTTATATCGGAATAACTATTCAAGATTATACAAAGAGATGAAAAGATCACATAAAATATTCATTTAATCCTAATTCTAATACTTATAATCATCATTTTCATAGAGCTATTCGAAAATACGGAAAAGATAATTTTGTATGAACTATAATAGAAACCGTGCAATCTGAATCTAAAGAAGAATTGATAAATTTATTAAAAGAATTAGAAATTAAATATATTAAGCATTATAATTCATATAATAAAGGATATAATTCTACAAAAGGAGGAGATACTTCAAGAAAAGAATGTAAGGGAATAGATGTCTACAATGAAGAAGGCATTTTATTAACCTCATTTTCTAATGCTAAGGAAGCCTCTGATTATTATGGTATTTCTAAATCCACAATTTACCAATGTTGTGGAAGATTCACTACATATAGCCTTTGAAAAGATTCTAGACTTATATTTAGATATAACACTGATATAGTTACAGAACAAGATCTAAGAGATCTTTCACAAAATCACTATGATGGGAATGGGGAGCTGTTATATACATTCACAACTATTACAGAAGCAGCTAAAATATTAAAGCTTTCTCGTATTAGAATTACTGACAATTGCTCGAAACGAACTTCTTTTGTATTAGTAAATGGAGTCAGATATTTATTTAGATATTTTAATGAAGTACCTACTAAAGCAGAACTTCAAAAACTTAATAAAATAAAATCAGACCCAAAAATAAAAGTAAGAGCTATAGATGCTGTTACAAATAAAATACTTGGTGATTTTGAATCACAACAAGTTGCAGGAAAATATTTTAAAGTTAGACCTAATAATATTAGTGAAGTATGTTCAGGAAAGCGTAAAAGTGCGGGTAAATATAATGGACATGCTATCTTATGAATAAAAATATAAATAAATGTATTATTTTACCAACCATTGTGTAACTTCTACTGAATTATTTAGAAAATTTAAGAAGGATAAAATAAAACTTTCAAAGAAGCAATATCTAAAAGAGTATAAAGCTGATACAAGACAAGAATTAGCTGCTAAAGTACTTAACTATTGTTTATATTTAGTGCTTTTGGATATTATAAATAATAATGTTATTTTTGCATTACCTGATACATTTGGATTTAATTCTGAAATTGCTATGAAAACATTTCAAGAAGATGAATTCAAAGAAATGTGAAAAAAGGGTAAATTTAGAGACATCGATTTTGTATTGTCTGGATTTAAAGGTCATCAGGTATTTTATACTTTTGAAACCAAATCTGGAGTAAAAGAAAAACCCATCTATGTCAATAAGAAGCTAAAAGATATTATTAGTGATAATACGAATGCAGGAAAAAGCTACTTCTAATGGATATTATTAAATACTATACAGATTATATTGATGAAGTAAACGAGAAGTTTCCTTCTTTAAGTAAACATGAGATAAAACAGATATTAAACTATGGATTAAAGATGTTTAATATTTGTCATAGGAATGGTTTAGATACCATTAATATGACATCATATTATACTATGTACACAGGTAAATTATTCAACGATGATTTTACGCATTATCATTATTGAAGACTAAAGTACAAAAGAAAGCTGAGATTTCTTTATAGACGACAAAAAACTATCTATGATGGTCATTACTATTTTGGAATGACTGAAAAGGAATTTGAATATTATCAATCTCAGAAGAAAAATAGAGGCACTAGACGACAAGTCTTTCACTACCCCTATATGTTTGCTTACAAAATAAAAGAAGAAGCTTTTGCTGATCGAGGTCGTAAATATTTCTTTATAGTTGACTATCCAGAAGATGTAGGATGGATGTTTTACAAAGAAAATTGAACCACTCGAAGAGCAAGATATTTTGCTTATAGAGATGATAATGGAAATATACAAATGATTTAAGTATGGCAAATAACACTAAACAACAAGCAATAAATACTTTTACAGGTGGTTTGAATACTGATTTACATCCATTAACAACACCTAATGACATTTTAACAGACTGCATTAATGGTACTATTATTACATATAATGGTAACGAATATATTCTGCAAAATGATATGGGAAACTATCAGTTGAAGAATACGGTTCTAACCCCAAATTATATTCCAATCGGTGTAAAAGAATATGCTGGAGTGATATATATAGTTTCATATAACCCAATAGAAAAGTTAACTGAAATTGGATCATATCCATCACCTCAAACTATATTTGATTCTGAACATAATAATGAGAGAGAAGCAAAATATATTGAGTTAGCTGAAGAATATAGTAAATATACTGTGTTATCAAAACAACAAGCAATTCAATTATATTCTACTGAAGAAACATTTATGCTAAATCCTGGAGATAAGTATTATCTATATCTACAATTAGAACAAAATAAAGTATATCAAACTATTGAATTCTATGTACTTAGTCAAGAAAAAAACTTATTTCCTTTAAGAGATGAACAAGTTAAAAAACACGAACTTGATAACCCAGACAGAGATGATTATTCGCCTGTGACCTGAGAAATACCAGGATGGTTGGCATATAAGTTCAGATTAGCAACAATTGATCAATTTAATTTATACTTAACAAAGTTAAATCAACCAGGATTTACAAAAGAAAATAATAGTATTAATTTAGATTACTCTGTTACAGCTCAAGCTATAACATCAGATATGTTATTTGACAATAGTAGTTTATTAGAGAAATTAAAAGTTTGGATAGCAGTAGGATATATTGATGAAACAGGTAATAAAAATTATATATTTAGTGGAAAAACAAAAAAAGTTGTAAAAGATAGCGATTTTGCTTCAAAAGTTGACTATGGACTAATATGTGATATATCAGATATTAAATATACATCGATCAATAAGTTTTTGTTTACCAAAGATATAGACCCATCTTTAGAAGAAGAATTTTTTAAATTAAATATACCAGTTAATTCTGAAACTAAAACTGTATTTGTTGAAGCTATTCCTTTAATTCAGGATGCTGAAACTAATAAACATATTATATATGATAATTTTGAAACTACATTAATAATCGATTTAGATAATATTAAAGATATTACTGAGATTGCAGTATTTGATACATATAAATACCTTGTATCTAACGATGATGTTACACTAAATTATACTATTACTAGTCCTTTAGCAACAGTATCTAATTTACTTACAGAGTTAAGAATATATAAGATTACTAAGGGAACTGGAGATAATTATAATCTAAAATTAGCATGAGCACAGGAACTAAATGAAATTAATTATTTAGGACAAAACATCACCACTTGTAACTTTAAAGATTCTACCTATGTTATTGATAATGAAAAAGAACCTTTAACAGAAGTTCTTGAAAAAGAAGAGATATATCTATTACAATTAAGAATATATATTGACGGAAAAGCAAAAACCCAATATCAAAACTGACATAGGATGTTAATAACTAGTGAATTAATGAATCCGTTTTATAATACTGTTAAGGATTTTTCAACAATTGATTTAGCAACTTGAATAAATCAATTAAAAAATTATGTTGATTTACCTGATGTTACATTAGAAGATAAAAACGACATTATAAACAATATGTCAATATATCGTAACACTGGAGTAAAAAATAGAATCTATAGGTTAGTGAAAGAAACAAACGGAGAACTATGGCAAAATACATATAGTGTTGAAACGGATACATTATTAGATTCATCAGTTTTTCCTGCTATTGGAGTAAATTCTTCTGACACTATTACTGTTAAAAATTATGAAGTGTCTGTTTTAAACAATGATGGTATATGAAATAACGAGATTGATTGAAATTTTTCTTTTGATGTAAAAACTAGTAAAAACTCACTAAAATTTGATAAAAGAAATTTAGAAAATACAATTGATTTATATAAACGATATAAACTTGATTTAATACAACAAGCAAGAGAAGAAAAAAACTGAGACCGAGTATATATATATGATTATTGTCAATGTACAAAAAGAAGTGATAGAAAAAAGAAAATTAATGATTCAAGTCCATATTATTATTGAGGATGACAAACTTATGATTATACAAGTGGCGGGTCAAGATTAAATCATTTAGAAAGATGTAAATTATCTAGTATTAGTAATAATCCTCCAAGCTTATTAAATAATACTTGGAAAACTTCAGATCCTAATGGTGGTGGCAGTAGAGATGGATATTATAATTGGTGAACAAATGACCAAACTGTAGTAAGCCCATATATGTTTATTTGGTTTGATGCAAAAGGTAGTAAACAATGATGAAGAATGTCTGCATATTTTGATCATACAGATCAAGTTATGGGAATAAGAATTGGAACTAAAATATCAACAGATATGGTGTGATGTATTGTTCCTATGAATGGCGGAAAAATGGATATTGGAGGAAATTATAATAGTGATGAGGTAAAAAATCAATTACTAGGAATAACCAATCAATTTGCTGTACATATTTTTGCATATGTACCATCAACAGGCTCTTCAACTGTACGATATTATTTACTGACCCCAAATTATATTATAACGGATGAAAAACTATCAGAAACAATAACAACTGGTAACTATACATGAAAATTTAACAATGTAAAATGAAATGAAAAAAATATAACAGAAAACACTGTTAGTAAAAAGACATTATTACTTAATAATTTACCTATTATTAGTAGCACGGAAAATGTTAAATTTAACAATGTAAAATCTGCAGCAATCGGTGTTGAAAAAAGTAAATTTAAAAATATTAATCTTATAATTTCTAGTGATTTAACAAGTTCTTTCAAATATAAAGATTTTGATACAAATATTGATAGAGAAACTAATATTGACGATATTAAGTTAGACATTGATAATTTTTTATATACTATGAAAGATCTAAGTTCTAAACGTCAAGAACTAACAGATAAATCGAATTTAATCAATCCTTATACTGTAGCTCATGATTTAGATGAATTATCAGACATTAATATTCGTGCAGAGGTTAAAACATCATATGATACTTTCGTATCATCATTTAGAGCTGAAAAAATGGCATCTAATAGTATTCGTTTTTATTCTATATATGCAAATAATATAGATGTTGTACATGCTTTAAAAATAGGATCAGGAGGAAATAATAAGGGACAAACAGATCATGGATATTATCTACCGCCAACGTCTACTTTCCAATTACCAATCTATGAAGAACAGTTATGGACTAATGTTAGCGATAAATTTAAAGACAGTGAATAATTATGGCAGAAAACAATACAAATTTGTATGTTCTGAAATATCAAACTAAGGGAGATATCGCTCATGAGTACCAACCGTTACAAACAATGGTTAGTGCTCAGGGCGAAATCATTCCTTTTAGAACAGATAAAATACAATCTAGTTTAAATAATCCTGTAGATATACAATGCCAGCCTTCATATGATGGAACTGTAAATTTAATTATTAACGACGATTTAAATCCTCCAAGAATAATTAATAATAGATTTACTAAAATCGAAAATAACAGGTATGAAATAAAAACAAGAGATCAGTTTATGCAAACTAATTTATACGAAGAAGAAAAAGTTGATGCACAAACTAGATTGTTTAGGAACATAAATAAAATACCAAAAATTGATCTATATAATGTAACATATTATGGACAATTAGAAGGTGGGAACTATACTTTCTATTTAAAATTAGCTGATAATGATTATAATAAAACAGATGTGGTTGCAGAATCAGGCTTAATTAGTATTTTTAATGGAACAATGACTGATATTTCATCTATATCTGGAACACTGGTGGATGAAAGGACTGATAAAGCAATGATACTTAATTTAAAAAATATAGATACTAGCTTTTCATATGCGTATTTATATTATAAACGCGAGACAAGTGATTTAAATGGAGTATTAATTTCTAAAACTTATTCTGTAAATCAGCCATATAAAATTAAGTCCTCAACATTATCTATATGTTTTAATGGATACGAAGAAGTAACTGAAATAGAACAAGAGGAGCTTAATATAAAATATAATGTTTGTACTGCAGTTAAAACACAAGCTCAAGTACAAAATATGTTATTTTTTGGAAATGTTCAACAAACTATAGTAGATAATAAAAATCTACAGAACTTATCATATTATATAGAAGTATCTTGCGGAAGAAAAGAGGATAGTATTGGATATGTTGATTCTAGTTATAAGAAAAAGTTAAATGATGATGCTGATCAAACTGAGTATTACAACCCATTACAAATATACTATTCATTAGGATATTGACCTGATGAAATATATCGTTTAGGAGTTGTATATATATTTAATGATGATTCTTTAAGTCCTGTATATAATCTAAGAGGATGTAGATTTGAAAATTTAAATACTCCAAATTTTGAATATAAAGGACAAATAAAACCTGAGGAAGAAAGTACTAATTTATATAATTATTTAAAACTTTCTGAGTCTGAATATAACTATCTTCCAAAAGAAACATTCGTTGGAACAGAATATTTATTAAATACAAAGGGTGTTTTTAAAATGCCTGATTATAATGTATGTAATGTTAAGGATGAAGAGAACAAAGAAATACATCCTATTTATCTTAAATTTAAATTACCTATAGATGTAAAAAACGAGTTAAGTAATTTTAATATCAAGGGTTTATTTTTTGTAAGGCAAAAAAGAATTCCAATTACCTTAGCTCAAGGATATACTGTTGGGATTGATCCAAATAGTTACTGTCCAATGTTATATGAGAACAATAAAGACTACATATTTGAATCTTTTATATCTAAAGATAGGGTTTTAACAACAAATTATAAAGATAGAAAAAGAACTACTAATTTAAGTCAATCAAGTGGGTTACTTTGTTTAGATGCAAATGTGAATCCGCAAATGCAATCATTATTTGATAATAGTAAATTTATATTAGAACTAAAATCAAGATATAAAACAACTGCATCAAAATCAGATTTACGGCATTATGTATGTGAATATGATAAGAAACTAAATACCTCTTTGCAAAATTATGGAGGGGTTAGCTCTAATTTATTATACATTCTAAGTGATGTACCACTAAAATATGTTAATAAATATGGATTTTCAACAAGAGTAGGATCAGCAGAAGACCCTAAACAATTTGGATTCATAGGGCAGAAAGATTATTCTAAAGACTATAAAAATATAATCCGAGGGGTTTTTTGTCCTTTTATTGGAACACAAAGTATACTTAATGATTCCTCTATATATTCTATAAAAATTAGTAATTATTCCTCAGTATATTTTGATAAATATTTTGAAATTAGAGGTAATGATCTATCTCCTTTTATGAGCATATCAAATAGATATGAATTATTAGATGATTTCGAAACTACTATAGATGAAAAATATATAACATTTCCAGATATATATAGAGGAGACTGTTACACAAATACTGTAACAATTAGAATACATACAAATTTTATAGATTCAGAAGTTCCTACAAATCAAATAATTGTAAATCCTAATACTTGAAAAGATGGATATAAAGGATATAAAGAAACTACAGCTGATGAATGAAAAGATATCAATAGAGCAGATATTAATAGTGTACCAATTGGAACATGGGTAACATATAAATGTTTATCTAATTATAATTTAGGGTTAAGAGCAGAAAATAGGCAGAATGTTGAAGAGATGGCTCTAATGGGCAATCCAAGAAGTTTTTACCCTTTATCTGGCCTATTAACTGCTCCGTCAGGAAAAGTAGAAGAATCGTGGCTTTTAAATGCTGGCTATAGTGTTACATTGCCATTTAAAAAATATTTTACAGCTCCAGATGTTCCATACGTAAAGGATATATTTGATAATAGAATTATGTTTAGTGATGTGCAAATCGATGATGATTTTAAAAATGCATATCGTATATTTCAAGGGTTAGCTTACAAAGATATAGAAAGGCAATATGGGGCGATTGTTAAATTAATTCCCTTAGGAGTTAATCTATTCTGTGTATTTGAACATGGATGTGCAATTATTCCTATTAATGAAAAGGCTCTAATATCTACTAATACAGGACAAGCAATCCACATGTATGGAGCTGGGGTACTACAAAATCAGGTTACTCCAATATCTCCAGATTATGGCAGTATTTGACAAGAATCGATTATTCGTACACCTAATGGTATTTATGGGGTTGATACATATGCTAAAAAGATATGGCGTTTTAACGAAAAGGATGGTTTTGTATTAATATCAGATATAAAAGTCCAAAGATTTTTAAATGATAGTATAGAATTATCTGAATTAGATAAATACCCAATAATAGCAGCAAGGAATGTAAAAACACATTATAATAATTATAAGGGAGATGTAATGTTTACATTCTACAATAAAAATAGAATATGGAATCTTTGTTTTAATGAAAGAATGGGAACTTGAGTTACTAAATATTCTTGAACACCATTATATTCAGAAAATATAGATAATATATTTTATTCATTGGATCAAAATAGAGCTAGTTTATTAGGCATACTATGGAATAATCAAAATACTAATAAAGGATTACGTATAAATAACCACAATATTCCAAACTCAAACCCATTAAACTTCTCCGAATGTGGAAATGTATGAAATGATGAAACCTTAGATTATGAAGGGGACATATCATATATGGGTTATAACCTTTCTGATAAATTTAAACTACAATTAAGAAGTATAACGACTTCATACATTAAAGACTCAAGGGAGGTATTTGAGAAGTGAACTAAACATAATGACACTGATGAATTTAATAGCGTTATTGTTAATGACAATAATACATGAGTTGCTAAAGGAATAAGTAACAACTCTCAAACAAATGTATTACAATTAAATAAAGATATTTTTAGGAATCGTTGCTATATTAAAATAGATGTTAAAATAGTATCTGAGATTACAGTAACAGATGAAGATGAGAATAAAGCTATAAGTGCAAACTCTTTTTACGATTCTATAGTCATTGTCAAAAATAGAAGGAACCTTTCAGATAAAGATGCACAAATGTATGATAAACTACTACAAAATGGGTTTTATGTACATGGCCGTGCTGGAATATTTGATGAATTAGATTATTTAGATTTAAATCAAACTAATAATATACTTCCAACTAAATGGTACAATAAACAAGAGCCTTTTGAGTTTGAATTTGTTGTAAACACTCCAGCTGGAGTTCATAAGATCTTTGATAATCTTGTTATGATTTCTAATAATGTAGAACCAGAAACTTTGGAATTTGAAATTATCGGAGATGCGTATGATTTTAATAAAGCAGGTCTTTATAAATCAGATAAATTTTGGGATATTGATGGAAATTTCGATAGTGTAGAGTATGCTAAGAAGAAATTAGATTTAGAAAAGGCAACTGCAAAGGACGGCAAATACTCTCAAATTTTTGATAAGCAACAGGTAGAAATTGAGAAAGACCCTGTTCTGAATCAGTATATACTAAAAGTTAAACAGCCAATTAAAAATATAAAAACTTATGGCAGAAGACTTGGTAATATTGAATACAAAGAAGATCGATGGTTTACTACAATTACTCCTATATATTATAAAGATAGAATTGTAGGTACTGACAATTCTACTGAATTAAAAAGTACAAGAATCAGAGACAAATGGATTAAAATTAGGATTAAGTATACTGGTGAAAAACTAGTAGTAATTAATGCTATTCAATCATTATTACGGTTAAGTTATGCATAATAAAATAGTAAAAGCGTCATCAGGCTCAATTATACCTACAGGATTTAACCCTTTTGGAACTTCCAAAAGCCCCTTAGATGATATGAATAAAATGAAACTAGGGGCTCCAGGACTATCTAAAGAATTTACTAAAGCAGCTCAAAAAAATGCCAAGAGTGCAGCTAATGTTGCATCTACTGGTAATAAAATGGGAATGTCTGGAGGATTACAGGCAGGTTTAGGGGCAGCAAGTTCCATGCTTGGAGGATTATCTACTTCAGGACTAACTCAAGAACAAGCTTCAACAAGAGAGGGCATCCGCAGTGCAATTAGCTCTGCGGGCCCTATTGGAGCTATTATCGGAGCTGCTTCTGGAGTAGTAGATGCAATTGGTTCTGCAACAGGTCTAAATTTAGATAATATTGATGCGGATGCTGCAAAAAGAGCAGGTATTGGTGGCAAAGCTGCCACTCAAGGTTTTATTAATAGTCTTCCTGGGGTATCCATGCTTGTGGGTATGTTTGGAGGTAGAACTGCGAAGTCTTATAAATCTGCAGAAATTGATCAAATGACAAATGCCTATGGAGGATCAGTTGCAGATATTAATGCCGCTCAAGCATTAAGCGGTAAGAGAATGTTAGGAACTGGTAAAGCTAATAAGTTTATTAGAGAGCAAAATAGAGTTAATAATCTAATAACTGATATTAGTTTAGAAAGTAAACTTAGAAAATCTAATAGTGCTGGTGATACTTATTTATCACAAAATCAAAATAAGTATGCTGGTTATACTCCACAACTATTATTATCTAAAAAAGGAATGAAATTCCCAGAATTAGATGTAGCCAGAAATATTATTAACTCATGGACAGTTAAATCCACAGAGGAGCCTCAAAAGTTTCAACTTGGAGGAAAAATGAATCTAATACCAGAAGGAGCTTTACATGCTAGAAAACATAATCTGGAAAAAGTAAATCCTGAATTAGAAGGGCAAATTACCAGTAAAGGTATTCCAGTTGTTGCTCAGGGAGAAGGAGGAGTAATTCAGCAGGCAGAAATCGAAAAAGAAGAAGTTATCTTCCGTAAAGAGTTTACCGATAAATTAGAGAGTTTATACAAACAATATCAAGAAGATTCATCTGATGATATTGCTATAGAAGCTGGTAAACTTATCTGTTATGAATTATTAAAAAATACTGATGATAGAAGTGGTTTAATTAAAAGTATAAAGTAACATGCCATTAGATATAAGATCACAAGTTGTTACAGCTCTGGATAATGTTAATAAAAATCCAGAGCTGTATACTCCTCCAAAACCTACCACTCCTTTAGAAACAAGAATTAACGATTTAAAAGAAACTAATCCTAATAAATATAGAGAACACATTTCTACATTAACATCTTCTGCAAATAGTGGAAATGAAGAAGCCAGAGAGTTATTAGGAAAAGTAGGAGAGGATGCTGCTAGACAAAGAAGAGGATATGAAGGATTAAATGAATTTATGACAGCTTCGACTGGAGGATTACCTGGAATAATTGCAAATTACTTACCTAAAACAATAGGAAGTGCTTGAAATGGATATAGTATGTTTGATCCAAATAGTCCAGGCATAGTTACTAAGAGTTATCAAGAAGCACATCCTAAAACTTCATTTGGATTAAATCTAGCATTAGGTATTACAGCTGGATACCCATTTATAGTTAAACAGAAACCTTTAAAAAGTGATATTCCAATAACTGCAACTACGAATACTAATAAACCAATATTTTATTCTAAACTTAATTTTGTAAAAAATAATCAAAATAATAATGTAACATATTTTGACATTTTCGCAGGAAAAAATAATAATATTGGAACAGTCGCTTTAGAAACTATAGGAAACAATCAAGCACATATTCATCCAGAATTAAATCGTAATTGAAGAGGAAAGGGATTTGGAAAAGCCGTATATTTAAATATGCAACAAAGATATCCAAATTTACAAATTCGCTCATACTTACAGAATGCTGGAGAACAAGGAATAAGTGAAGCTGCCAAACATGTCTGAGAATCTTTAATGAAAGATGGAGCCGCCTATTCTATTGGAGATAATTATTTATTTAAATCTGATTTATGAAAGAAACAGTAATTGAAATAGCAGATAAGAAATATAAAGTCTTACTTGCAGAAACAGAAGAGGAAAGAACTCAAGGGCTTTCTAATGTGGAATCTATGGATGATGATGAAGGTATGCTATTTGTTATGCCTGAAGATCAGGATCAGGTTGTATTTAATACAGAGGAAATGGAATTCGATATTGATTTAGTTTTCATAGATCAAGATGATGAAGTTTATAATGTTGTATTAGGTAAAGCTCATAGTTCTGATTTAATTACTTCTACTCCTGATGAAGAGGATGGCAGAACAAAATATGTACTTGAAGTTAATGCTAATTCTGGTATTCAAATAGGAGATGAATTAGATTTTGAGGATGATGAAGACGATATTAGTGAGGATGATATTGATAAAATGTACATTCTTGGATCTGATGGAAAACCTCAAATGGATTTAGTTGGGGGAGAACGAATTTTTTCTAGGAAAAATAGTAAAACCCTAATTAAATTAGCAAAAAGGGCTGATAAGAGTAAAAAGGACTCGGATTATAGAAAATTGGGAAAGACCATTTTTAAATATATACATCAACAAGATACAAGACCAAATGAGTATGTAGAATCTCCAAATTAAATTTAAATTATTTGGATTGTTTAAATAATATATGTAATTTTGGGAAGTAAAAAGAGTATATGACAATATGTCTTATAAAGAGTAAAAACTAAATTATATTAATAAAATAACAATAAGTAATATGGCTTATATTAAGAAATTCCAAGAAGGTGGAGCCGCTCCTACAGCTGCTCTCGCTGGTGCTCCTGCAGGTGGTGAGCAAGATCCTATTCAGATGTTAGCAGAAATGGCTATGCAAGCTTTACAGGGACAGGACTGCCAGATGGCTATGCAAGTATGTGAAGGCTTTGTTGCCTTAATTCAGCAAGCTATGGGAGGTGGACAAGCTCCAGTAGGACAAGCTCCAGAAGGAGAGCCCGTCTTTAAGAAAGGCGGAAAAATCGCTGGACGTAAGAAATGTGGAAAGAAAGAGAAAGGCGGAGACTTAAATATCATTAAGAAGAAATAAATCTAACTAATGATTAATAGAGATAGAAGGGAGATTGTAAGTAGTCAATCTCCCTTTTTAAGTATAATACATTGATAAAATGGCACAGGTAAATATACAAAAACTCCAGGGTGGAGGGGCTGTAAAAAAGTACGGCAACTTTACTAAGGATGGTGTGACATATCAAGTTGACGACGACTTTCTACAGGCTATGACGGCACACGGTAGTTCAATCACAGATGATAGAGCTAGAGCTGATTATGGAGCTATTGTTAATGCTCTTAGATCTGGTGCCGATTTATCATATGATTCTAATACTAACGAGTTAAGAGGAGATGTAACGTTTGACAACATGAGTGACCGCCAAAGAAGACGTGCTGCAAGACGTACCTCAAAAACTGGAGAAGCATTAGATAGTACTTTTAATGGAAGAGTAAATCAAGTTAAAAGTGCAACAAACGCTTTACGTGGATTTAATTATAACCAAGTCACTCCACAAGCGAATAAAAATAAAAGTGTCGATGTTTCTAGAAAATTATTTCTTTCATATAAAAGAGATAAGGACGGAAACTTAGTACTTGATGATAACGGGAGAAGAATATATAATACTGACACTGATAATACAAGTATTTTTGATAGATTAGACTTTTTAAGAAATCTTGAAAAGGAGGAAAATATTGTAGACTGGAAAGGGTATAATAATCAAACTAAAGATGTGTATTCAAGGTTTGTTAAAGAATACACAGATTGGGATGGTTTATATCAGAGAATTAAAGATGGAAGTATTACAGATAGTGATATTAATACATTATCTAAATTAGGTATTCTTGATAAAACTAATACTTCAAAAACCTCTGAAGAAGGCGGTGCTCAGTCAAATCAGGATAAATGGGATAAAGATAATAACTTTACTACTGATTTTAGAAATCAATTTAAAATTTCCTATGGGCCAAAAGGAGAACTATTAACTGAAGGATTTGGACTAGAAGGTTACGGAAAGGATTGAAGAAATGCATATTTTGGAGAAAACTTTGTCAATATTCACCCAGAATTAAAAAGATTTAAAGACTATATCCTTTATAATGGCAGGTTATATAGTAAAAATGAGTGGGCTAATCCAGAATCAGAAATTAATCAAATTTTAAATTCTCCGAACGTTGACATTTTTAATAAAATGCGTCAAAATTTATTTGATCCTGTTAAGAATGGGCAGTGGCAAGTATTATGGACAAATAATCCCTTTCAGAGATATAATTCACAACTTCAATACAATCCATACTTCAATAAAACATATAAAAATGATGATAATGTATTATATACTTACACATCACCTTTATATGAGAATCTTCCTAAAGGAGTTACAGTAATGGATATTATTGATAATAATACTCCTAGAAATGAGTTCGGAGTACCTACTTCTATCTCTTCTATAGGGTTAGATGAGAATGGGAATGTTGTTGATATTTCTAAATATATTAGGGCTGCAGGATATAATGGGGAAGCTATAGGGAATGCTTTTTATTCAAGAATTGATCCAACAGATAAAATTTTAGGTGGTTATATTTGGGATGATTTTGATCCTTCTGGAAGATATAGTTTTGCGTATAATCCAGAGGATGAGACTCAAGGATTCTTTTATGATACTGAAAGTAAGAAATTACATCCATTTAATAGAAACTGATTCAAATCTCTACTTAATGATAATTATTTAAGTGCAGATGAAATAAATGCTATTAAACATAGAGAATGGTCTGGATTTAGAAGATGGTTGAATGCGGGATTTTTTAATGATGAATACGCTGGGAAAAGAGTTCCAGCCATTCCTTACAATCGTCAAGTTCCAAAACAACAAACTGGAGGATTAATTAATTGGATTTCTAAGGATACTGAGAAAACAACCCCAAAGGTAGAGACTCGTGATGAAAAAAAGGCTGCGACTACATCTCAAATAAAAAGTGGGGATTTAACTGCTGCTGATAAATGACAACTTGGAGCATTAGCAGCTGATTTAGGAGCGCTAGTAGCTGCTATACCAACGGGAGGAAATCCTGTAGCAGCAGCTTTGGGAGTAGGCTCTACTGCAACTCAGTTTATTTCTGATGTTAAAAGAGATGGTTTTGATTTAGGTGATTTAGGAAATGCAGCTTTGGGGCTTGGACTAGATGTTGTTTCATTCCTACCAGGTGTTGGAATAGCTGGAAAAGCAGCTAAAACCGCTAGGATAATTAAACGAATTAAACCACTACTAACAGCAGGATTCTCTGCTTTAGGTCTATCAGCAGCTCTAAACTCTATTAATAAAGAAGGAGAATGGACTCTTGATGATTATAGAAATATATTAATGGGTGTTCAAGGATTAATAGGTGGAAAGAGAGCTTTAGATAGAACAATAGGATATAAGAAAACTGGAAGAACAGCAGATATTTCTGGAAAAGCCGCTCCTGAAAAATTAATAGATATTCAAAAAAGAGCATTAAATGATGCTGTTTCACAAAATCCAGGTCAATTTAAGGGAAAGGCTTGGTATGATGCAAAAACTGGCAATATTAATTATGAAGATGCTTTAAAGGATGCTGATGTACTATCTAATCTTCCAAAGAACAAGCTTTATCAGGAAGGACTATCTAAGATTAAGACGGCAACAAAGAATCTAAACTCTTCTATTACTGATAGATTAACAGGGGATAGAAAAGAATTAAGAGCCAGAACTGAGGATGAACTTCCTTGGTTCTTACAAAACAGATTTGGTCGTAGTTGGATGAGAGGGGCTCAAAATAGAGAATTTGGAAATGTAGTTGAAAGATTAGAAAATAGAGCTGATTTTAGAAAAGAATTTGATGCTCCTAGTGTTAGAGGTCTTAATATCTTTGAAAGAGGTTATAGAACTACAGGAGAACTTATTAATGGAGATCAAGCTTACTTTAATCCCTACTGGTTTCCTAATCCTATTCCAGCTAAGCCTATTAAAATTCGCACCGCCAAACCTAGATTAATGTTACCAAAAACTGCAGGTTCTTGAGTACAGTTACCTAATGATGGGGGAATGGTTTATAGACCTCAGAGTTTATATAAAAAAGGAGGCAAAATTCTTAAAGCTCAAGGTGGATCAAAATTCTTTGGTAAATCTATGGATAATCAAGGAGCTTATGGTCCCTTCGAGATTGATCCTGTAAGTGTAGTGGCAAAAAGTACTTTTACAAGACCTACTATAAATCTTGGAAATAAGGTAGCTGGAGTTCAAAGAGATTCTAATCTGGAAGCTCAGATAAAAGCTTCAACACAACCTGCCATGGAGGCTCAGAAGGAAAGGGCTCTTAAAAACATAAAAGCCAATACAGTAGTTTCTACTGGAAGTGCCTCTAATGGAAGAGGCTTTTCGTTCAACCCTAAAAATCTATTAGATTTAGGTTCATTAGCAGGAGGATTAATTTCAAATGCTCGTCAGAGACGTGAGTTAGCAAGAGGAATCAGAGCAGCAGCTCAAGGTCAATTAAGATCTATGCCAACAGAAATCTATGCTCCATACACAGATATGGGAATTGCTCGTATGTATGGGGATAGAATAAAGGATATTCGCCAGTTTAAAACTGTCACAAGTGATCCTAATCAGGTAATGGCTGAAAGACTTATGAGAGATCAGCAAGCTGATCAATTGGCTAATGAAAGAGATACTAGATTATCTCAAACTATTAGTGAATTTAATGATAAGAATCTTGCTGCAAGAAGAGAATATGCTAATCAACGTACTCAAATAGCAGATTATAATAAGGCAGTTCTTGGCCAAATGGAAAATATGTTAGCTCAAAACAAAGCAGCTAAACAATTTACAGCTTGGAATCAGATCATAAATCCTTTCATTGATCAAAAGAGAATGGATTTAGTAAGAGACCAGCAGGATGAACAATTGGCTGCTACAGTTAGGGATAACATTGCTTTACAGCAGAATGCTCAAAAAACGTATTTAGAGTTATTTAATTCTGCAGAAGCTCAAAAGGCTTGGGAGAATGAGCAACTTACTAATCCAAACTGGAAGTCTGATTATGGTGACTCTGAGGCAGGACGTCAAAAATTCTTAGAGAACTATTACTCTGGCTCTATTCAAAATCTTCAAAATGACATGATGATGAGATCGCAGTTAAATAGTTATTTGAATAGTCGTAGTAGATTCACTGGAAGACGTAGAACTATTGACATGCCTCAAAGTACAATAGGAAATTACTATAGAAATCCTTCTTTTTATAGAACAATTCCTGTAATTAAGAAAAAAGGAGGAACTATAACTAAAACTCAGCGATATCGTGATTTTGATGAGCAGGCAATCTTAGATAAAGCAAAAGATTATAGAAAAGCTATTCAGAAAATGGATGATAATTTAATAAAGTTATTATTAAAAATGCTTTCGTAATGAAAATTCAAAAATATCAATATGGAGCTTCATATACTCCAATTTCAAGAGAAGTAATGGGACAGTCGCAGGGAGAACCTGCGACTTCTCCTTCTTCTGAAAAGAAAGACGATAAACTAATAGAACAAGAGATCATTAAAGTATTAGGAGAGAATGGAATTCCTACTGATGTTGATTATTTTCTAAGCCAAGCACAATCTTTCTTGCAAGATTCAACTAATATCTTCTCTGGAAAAAAGACAAATACAATGAGTCAATTAATTAGACTCAGATCATTAGCAAATAGATTACAACATAATAATGCACTATATAAAAATGCAACAGATAGAATTAAGGTAGAAAATACTGGTTCTGATGTTGCTATTTCCAATGATGGAAATTTATATGTATATGATGGGGAATCAGTAAAAAAGGTAACTCCAACAGATTATAGTAAGCATCCAGAAGAGTATCAAGTTTTAACTAATGCAGAACTAATACATCTAAGGGAAAGAGATCCTAATTTAAAATTTGATGAATCTATCCTACATGATTTATCAAATTCAATAGGAATGAAAACTATTATGGACCAAGTAATAGGTACTATTAAAAAATTTGGAACCACTTCCCAAAAAGGTTATACCATTAAGGCTGGAGGCCAAGTTCAAAGGGGGTTAGAAGCGTTGATGAGTTTAGATGGACTTTACGAAGTGGAAAGTTCAGATTCAAAAGCTGCCCAGGATATAAATGCAGCTATTATATACCTTTATAAGAATTTGAATAATAATGCTAAACATGTATTACGTGCAACTACAGCCGCTGAGGGATTAAATCCAGAGAATATGGAGGATATTACAAGTATTCTAAAAGCTGCCTTATTTGAACATACAGACACTTCAAGAAAAGTAGGATATGTTAAAGATCCACTAGGAAAAGGTAGTAAAAGTGGTTCAGGAGAAGGTTCAGGTCCAGGAGATAAAGAAGGTTATGGACAAAGTCTTATTAGTGGCTTTGGTGCTAGTAGAACTCGTAGGGTTAGAACTCGGGATGGAATTGCAGATTTCACAGTAGAAGTTAAGCATAATCCTCTAAGAGATAAAGATAATGAAATAGTAACTGGTATAGCTACATTAGATGAGGTCTTTAATGACCTTGCGAAAAATGGAGTAGCTATGGATAGAGATAAATTATACTTTGGAGGTATGTATAATGCAAAGGGAACTAATGGAAGTGTTGTTGGGGATAGTCAAGATACTTTATATATAGATCCTAACAAAGCTAGAGAAGTCTTAGTTGATGCTTCTGATGGTGTCGAAACTATAGATGTTCCAGTTGACTATAATGGAAAGCCTGATTTTGGAGCTATAAATCGTTACCAAATGGCAGTTGATGAAATATCCAAAAATAAAGTAACTGATCCTAGAGAAATTTTTGAAATTTATAAGAAATATGCTCTGGATAATAATCTAGATCAAGATGGAAATTTAATGACTGGACGATTCCTTGCTGTACATGCTAAAATGTCAGAAGATGAAGGAGCAGTTGCAGGATATTCATCTGATAATCCTACTATTGATAGGCTTACAGGTCAAGGTAGAGATAAGTTTATGAATGATGTAAATTATGCTAATCAAGGCAGAGAAAAGAAAAATAAGGTTAAGATTAATTATGGTTGGATTTGGAATAGAGGAATTTTAAGCGGAACTGTATTTATTCCTTTATATGTTAATCAAGCCTCTCAAGCAGTATCTGATGAACGAGCTAGAACTGATAAAAGAACTGGTTCGGAGTATCAAATGATGCAGGAAGCTTATGTTGATCCACGATATAATAATGGGGCATATAATCCAAGGCAAACTAAGCTACAAACCTCATTTGGAGATTTATAAAAAGTATGGATAATAACATTAAACAAAATGATTGGGTTGCTATAAATCTGTTAAATACAGATGTTACAATTGACAAATTAGCAGCAGACGGTATAAACTCTTTAAATACAAGCATTCGTCCAAAAGAGGACTATCTTCAATCCGATAAGGTAAAAGAGTTTTTCAAAGATGATAGTGGAAAATTTAATGAAGCTTTATTTGATCAATTTTATGCAAAAGCACTACAGGATTATACTAGTTTTTCAACCTTAGACACAGAAAAGTGGTTAAAAGATAGTTATGAATATGATGCTTTTGACATAAACAGAGATGCCAAAAGTAATATCAAAAAGGGGCCTACTTTTGAAATTAAAAAGGTATCCAATCCTTTTGAAACTACTTCATATTTCCATGAGGGAACTGAGGGACCAAGAGCTTTAAGTATTGCAGAACTTGCACAAAAAAATAAATACTTTGATACTGAAAGTGGAACTTGGTCGGATAAAACCCCAAATGATCTTGGTGCATTAGGAGTTTTGACTAGTGATACTTTAGTATTAGCCCAATGAGATGAGGATGGAGAGCATACAGATATTGATGGAAATATTGTCAAGCATTCAAAAGGCGATTACAAATATGATTCTGATGGAAAGTTTTATTATGAAACTTTAAATGGAAGGGAATATTATGGAAAGCAAGTTCTAGGTGTTCTGGATGTATTAACAACAGATGGAAGTGCATGGAATAAAGTAGATATTTTTGATACTGATAGCATAGAGGTTAATCCAGTTAGGTCAATAGCAAGAACATTAGCTGTAATGGCCCCTTATTTAATTCCTGGAGTAGGAGAGTACTGAGCGGGAATGACTGCAGCCATGTACTTAAGTGAATCTATGCCTGCTCTTATTAAAACATTTGGAGGATTATTAGATTCAGAATATCGCCCTTCTTCTGCTTTAAATAAATTTGAAGGGTTTATGCAAAAGTTTAATAGCACCCCTTCTGAATATAACCAAGCACATTCTTTCTCCTTTGATAACATATGTCAATTTGCTTCTACTTCTGCACAACAGCTATTCCAGCAACGATGAGTTGCAAATATTCCTAAAATGCTAGGAATGGATAGAAGATTAGAAGCAGGTGTTGCAGCTTTACAAGGAACTGTTCTTGACAAAGCTGTTGAAAAAGGACTTATTTCAAAAGGGGAACTGGTTTTTACTAAAGAAATGCTTAAAAAAGGGCAGATTCCTGCTAAAGTAAAAACTATTATTGAATCCATGCCTGAATATAAAGCTGCTTATGATGCTTATAATAAATATCAAAAAGCTAGTACTGCAATTGCAAGAGCTTACTTAGTAACTACTGCAGCTGCCCAAACTTATGGAGACGCAATTCAAAACGGGTTTGATAGACAAACTGCTTCTGTAATTTCAACTGCTGTATATACTGGGTTCCATACTTTGTTTCAGTTTGATTACTTTAAACATTACTTATTAACTGGAGTTGATCTAAATGAAGAAAGGATGGCACTGAGAGAGCTAGTCTACAACTATCTTAAAGATAGAGGTAAGACTGAACTTACTCAGGCAGGAGTAAAAGGAGGTTTTGTAGGAAAGTTTAAATCTTTCACAAAAACTATAAATGATCTTTGAACCTCAGTTGTATATGGTGGAAGAAGGGGAATTTTAACCAGCACTGTATCTGAAGCAACTGAAGAAGTTATGGAAGAACTAATGACAGACTTTGCTCAAGGAGTTCTTGGTAATGGATTAAATGCTATTAGAAAGGAACTGGGCTACGAAACTCAAGGTCACTTTGATTATGCCGCCTCTGATCCTATTCAGCGATATTTAGTTAGTTTTATTGGTGGTGGTATTGGTGGTACTGTTTTTGGATTAGAAAATTGGTGGAGAACTAGAGGCGGAAGTGCGGACTGAAGCTCAGCTCTATCAAAACGTCCAGAAATGGCAAGGGCAATTCTTCAAAAAGTTAATGCTGGTCAGAAAGATGAAATAATAAAAATAGCACAATCTTTTAAAGGAAAGGCTCTAGGAAGTACTACATTATCATATGATGAAAGAGCAGAAGATGGTTCATATCTCCCAGCTTCGGATAAGTCAAAGACACAAAATTCGTATTTAATAGATTCCTTTATAAATCACATAAATACGTTAGATCTATTCTTGGAACAAGAGGGCATTAAATATTCTAAAGATGATTTAGCTAATGTGCCAATTTATAGAAGTTTAACTGCATTACAAATTTCTCAGCAGGCGGGGGATGATGGAAAGCTTCTTGATCTAATGGCAGATGATCTGACAAAACTTCAATTACAATTGAATGATGTTTCCTCTGAGTTATTCAGATTACAAAAGGATGAAAAAACGGATCCTCAAATTATAAAAGCAGCGCAAGCTCAATTTGATTATTATAAAGATCAAATTCATCAACTAGTAAGCGGAGGAAATGAAATCTACTTTGGAAGAATGATGGCGTCTTATACTCCAAGTGTGTTTGGACTTTTTTATTCACCTAATGTAGAAAACTATGCTAAACAGGTATTTAATTATGACTATTCTAAGTTAAATGATACTCTTAAAGCTTATGTCGACGAAAAATATGCTAATTATGTAGAATCTAAACAGTCAGAAATAGATTCATTCACTTCATACCAATTATATAGAAGGATGTCTGAATTAATAGCAGATAATCTTAAAAATAGGGAAGGGGAAATTCTTGACGAAAAGCTTGCAAATTTAGCGGATAAACTAGAAATGGATCCCTCATCTGGGAGGTTTATTTATAAAGATAGGAATAATGGATTTATGTCCTATAATGAGTTAGTTGGAATTATCCATGGCTTAGTAGGACATTCTTCTCTAAGAAATAATCTCCCTATTATTAAAAGTCTTGCTAATTATCTTTATAGTGTTTATAATGGAGATAATGTTATTCCAGAGAGTTATAATTTATTCGATGTATTTGAGTTTGAAGAGGCTGTAGAATCTGCTTATGATTTAGATGAAAAGGGTAATCCTGTTGTAATTCTTGATGATGAAGGTCAGCCAACTGAAGAAAGGGTTAATTCTCTTCTTCCAGAGGATCCTAATGAAAGTGTAGCTTCAAAAATAGTTGGAATGGTGTCAGACTTTATAAATGGTCTTATTGATACTAACGCAACTGAACATCAAGATCTTGCTCCAGATGTAAAACGTTGGCAGGAAACTTTAGAAAAGGCTAAAGATGTCTATAATGTTGTTAATAATGTGTATAGAGATATTGGAAATGATAATATCGAAGATATACTAAAACAACTTGGATTAAATTCCACTAAATTAGTTGATGAGGAACTAATTAAGTATGAAAGTGGAAAGCAAACTTATATTCTTGAAACTCCAGTTAGACAGCAGCTGGATAACCTAAATACTCAATTATTCCAAGTTGAGGCATTGTTAAGAGGAGCAACTTCAGTTACAAGAAGTGTTGATAACTTAACCAGTATTAATGAGGTTATTAATGATTTTAATAAAAGTCATAAAAATCCAGTTTTTGAACTTCCAATTATTAGTGACAAAGTTAAACGAGCTTTAACTAATAGAATCAGTTTAGTTCAATCTCAAATTGCAGGGCTTGAAGCTATTAGTGATGCTAACGCCAATAATGAAAATATCAAAGAGCAAAAATTAAGTGTTAGTATTAAACAAGATAGGATTGATATTTATAAACAATTAAATGAGAAGGATTCTATATTTACAAAGAATTCTCTACCAGAACTACCTACCTTTGAATTCATAGATAACATTGTTCTTGATGATTTAGATAAGGATGCAATTAGTGAAGCTGATATTAAATTTGAACAGGCGCTAATTAATAATGAAGCTGCTTTAATTACTTATTATAGAGGATTAACTCCAGAACAAAAGGATACGTTCATAGGTTTACTGTGTGATTTATTTCCTGAGTTTTCTGCTGAACCTGCTTACTTAAGTTTAAATAAAGAACAGAATGTTGATCATATTCATACAATGGATGCATTAAACTTCTGGTATTTAATGTCAAACTTAATTAGCGAGCCTGCAACTTTTTACAAGCCTTACAAAGAAGTTATTGAAGAGGGACAATTTGAAAAGGCCCCTTATTATTCTCAGGAGTTTCTAGTAAAACAAGCTATTCAATATCTTAATGGAGATAAGGTAGAAATTCGCAGAATTATTTCTGTTGTTCAGCAGAAAGCAAAGGATTCACAATCTTATTCTGTATTAGAGAATATGTTTAGGTTCTGTGCAGGTTCTGGAGTTGGTAAATCAGTTGCTATACTTCCACTAATTCAATTAGTTCAAAATAAAATAGAAAATTCTCAATATTTATTTTCTGCTCCTACTGAGGCAAACTTAGAAAAACTAAATGCAGATAGAGCAAGTAAATATACAATAGCTAATTTGTTCAAGTTATTTGAAGATGGCGTTAAAATTATAGACAATAATGCTCAAGAGCAAATTAACTATACTATAGAGGACTTTAAGAAATATACAACTATTGAAGGTGCTGAAGTTAAGTTTAATAGTAAGGATTACGGACTGGCTGTATCAGATGATTTAAGAGGAATACTCCAAAATAATTTTTTAACAATTATTATTGATGAGGGAACCTATGTATCTCGTGAACAGTATCTACTATTAGATGAATTAGCCAAACAACTTAATTTTAAAATTGTCACTACTGGAGATATTTTACAATCTGGATATAGTAATGAAAAAGGAGAGCTAGACTCTTTTGATCGATGTCTAACTTTTATTGGCAGTAGTCTATATGAATCTAAAAGAGTTACTACAAACATTGGAAAGTGGAACTCAGGAAGATTAATTAAATTCCCATATAACTTAGACAGTACTACATTTGAACTTCAATATGCAGAAAATGAGTCTGATGTTGTTGGCATTAAGAATAATGCTGGAGTATTAACTCAAGAAGCATTAAATGAGTTTGCAAAGGCTCATCCTGACAGTACAATTCTTTTATATGACATAAAGAAGAATGGATTAATTCCTCCAAAAAATGTTGTATTAAAAACAGAAGTAGTAGCAGTACAGGGTCAAGAGTTTGATTATGTCTTAATCAATGGAGACTTAAATTTCCAGGATGGACCTTTAGGGATTCCAAGTAGAAAGGATGTTTATACAATTTTAACTAGAGGTAAAAATGCCACTATAATTCATGGATTATTAAAGAGCTCAAAGCAATCTGTATTTACCACAACCCAAAAAGAGTGGAAAGATGTCTATAGTATAGGTATAAACGAAGAGTCTATTAAAACTTATCAGGAATATAGAAAAGAAAGCCTAAGCAAATTATCAATTCCTGAATTAAATATCGCTACTGAGAATCCAACAGAAGCTCCAAATGAAGATATAGCACCAACAAAACAGTTAACTGTTAATGAAGTTCCATTAATCAGATCTATGCTTAGAGTACATACGTTCTTCAATCGTTTAGGAGGAATGGTTGATTCAGAACAAGTATATCATAGAGGCAACGATACTGAGGATATAAATTTATTTTTAACTGAGGATGCCGATATTCGAAGTGAGGCTTTCAAAATAGCAGCCACTAAATTAAATGCCCTGAGAAATAATTTATATTTAAAGTTAACTGGGGCAGAAAATTATAATCTTTACGGCGTAGAAGATACAGGGGAATTTTTAATAAAAGTATCTCCTTATGATTCTAGTATTGATAATGCTTGGGGAGTAGGTAATTTTGATCCAAATAAAGATTTATCTAAAGCTAAAATCTTTAGAAGATTAGTTTATAAAGATGGGGATAAGGAAGTAACTTTAGCAATCTTTCCTAATGCAGAAACAGTAGGCAAAGGCATAAATGTTGCTGGAGATACTAAATTACTGGATGCAATTCAAGAATTAGATGCAAAACAGAATCAAACAACTTACTATAGATTTGATTCAGAAAAGCTTAATTTTTACACTCCAGACTCACCCATTTTCTTTGATCCAATGAATAAGGGATTTGATAATCAAAGGTATTGAACTCCTTATCGTTATAGCTCTGGGACGCCAGATTTTGAATACTCATTCTTTGAATCTACTAAACCTATTAGAGTTAATGATGAATGATTAACTGATAAAAGAGGAGAATATTCTATTTCTGAATTATATACAGAAATAGATGCTTTGTACAAAGTAGCCTCTGATATATGAGATTCTCATACTTCTGAAGGAAATCCTTTTAAGCAGAGAAATGAAAAGGTTAGAGAAGTATCAAAGATTACAGCAAGTGCTGTAACTATTTTTGCTAAACTACGGTCTAATTATACCAATAAGGCAGCCTCTTTGGATAGTTCTATAAATCAATATATAAATGATTTAAAGCAAACTTATAGAATTTTAACAGAATTAGTGAGAGACATGAAAAAGTATTCTGAATGGTCTCCTGCTATTATGGAACAATTTATAAGAAAAGCTCGAATTAGAATCTCTGTACAACCAATTCAGCTATATTATAACTATGCTCCAACTGCTGACTGGGAGGATAAATTCAAAGAGGATGTTAGAATTATAGGAACAAAGGAATCCCATAATAAACTCTATAAAAATATTGCTGCATGGACTCAAAGATTAATAGCTTTAAAGCAGTCTGGAAAACCTCTTCCAGAGTGAATTTCTAAGCTTGCAATTTCAGATTTACAAGATATTGCGAATAGAGTAGATTTTTCAGATGAGGATAAATCTGCAGAAATAATCTTTGCAGGAAATGACCCTATTACTGAGTTAAGAGTTAATCAAGTTTGGGATATTTATAAATCTATATATTCTGATTATGATGGTTTTGTAAGTTTATTGGAGGGTATAAATACAGAGCCAATGTTCAAATTGTATTCTAAGATCTTTGCCAATTATCATCAAACAGATTTTGATAAAACTTATAGAACTAATAATGTTCCTACTAATTTAAATTATACTGCAGATAATAATTTTGTATATGAAAGAGGATGGTCCGTAATGTCATATTATGACTATGAACAAGGATTAAACTCAGTATTTACAGAAGTTACTGAAGGAGCCAAAGTTGAACCAACACAAGAGGTAGTAGAAACTGTAAAGGAACAGGTTAATGATACTGCAGAAAATTTAGTAATGGAACCATCTAACCCAGAAGAGGACATCCTTACTGAAGAGTGTATGGATTTATTAGATGAATATAATGATTATGTTCATTCATTTGTTCATTTTGTAAGACAGGAAAATAATGGTATCTTTGTAACACGACAAAATATAGAATCAGGAAATCCTGTAACATATAAACTTCAACTTGGAAATCAAGTAAAATCGTTTACTTTTAGTAGGGATGTTGCAGAGAAACTGGATGCTTACATGAATAATGGAAAAAATGTTGCAATCTTTGAAAAGATGAAAAACAAATACCAATTAGTAAGTAGTGTTAAAGAACTTTTAGATATATTAACTGCAGGAGAAGAATGTTAATTTATGGATTGCACAATTAAATCAATAATCGTTGACGTTGCAAAAAGTTTAGATATAGATACATCTGGGTCGTTTTTTAACGACTCAGATATCTATTCTAAATTATTAACTCAGCTGTCTGAGAATGGCATGAGTGTAGAACCAGATTTCGTACAAGCATTGTCCGAACATGTAAAAAGATATTGTTTAAAAAATCTAGTTGATGCGGGAAGTATTAATAAAACTATAAAGGGATACTTTACATATAATACACCTGATGGAAAAATTCAATTTGATTTTACTTCATATAGAGACTTTATGCAGTATGCTGCAAGAAGAGTAGGTGATTCATTAATCTTAAATATTTTTAATGATGCTACTGGAGAGTATGAAGTAATTGATAGTAAAGAAAAATTACAAAAATCATTAGAAGTGCTCTTATGTGATTTAAGTGATACCTTTGGAGATACCTTTGCAACGTATGGTAATAGGATTAATGATGCATTTAAAGAGAATTTAAATAATATTGATAAAAGGGAGTACTATCAGTATATTCTGTTATTACATAATAGAGAATTAATCTCTGAAATTAGTAATCATTATATTAGGTATAATTATACTGAAGAAAATTTTGAGATTAATGATGGGCACCATCATGTCGCAGGATGAGAAAGAAAAGATGATAGATCTGCATATGATGATACCTCAGGCTCTTTAAAATTACTTATAGAAAGCACTCCTTTATATGACGTATTTCAATCAAAAAATGGAAGAAGAACTGCCAGACAAACTAAAAAGAATCTGACAGCAGCAATGTTTTATGAGGCTTCTAATACCCTATTAAATAATATTGCCAGGAGTGATTGAACCAGATTTAGAAAAATTATTGAAAATCCCAGATTATTGGTTGATGAGATTATTAGTTATACAGATTCATTAGAAACTATCAACTCTAATGTTGATAAAATTCTTTATAGTATAAGAACTAGATATTTTGATTCAACTGGGGCAGAGAGTGGAAAGGTTAGTATTAATTTAGTGGAAGCCTATAAAAAATCCTTTTCTAAAATAATCAAATCTGATGGCATAAATTATCTTGATACAATGTTAGCAGGAATGCTAAAGTATGTTAAACAAACATATCAAAGATATAATTGGGACGAAAATAGAACGACAAGCACTGATGTACTAAATAAAGGTGTTGTCTCTTTACAAATGGCCAATAACATTGATTATGTTATAAGTAAACAAGGCATTCCAAAAGTAAATGGTAAAAAATTACTTCCACAGGATATTGGAAAATTAACAACAGAAGCCCTTTTATATCATTTTAAAAATTTAACAGGATTTGATTTTCTTCAATTTAAAAATCAGGACCTACCATTAAATGATATTATTACTTTAATTACTAGAATAACTACAGGGGCCAAAATTAATGGGGATGATGCAAATTTAGTAGCTTTAGCTAAATATTATCTAGATAAGAATCCTGAGGTTATAAAAAGTATTACTTCCAGAAGTGATGGAAATAAAGTTCCTAATTATCGTTTAGCTAATTTATCCAATACATTCTATCAACATTTAGCAAATCTGCAAAATAGAATAGAAAACTCCCCAACTGGTTCTGAATCACCATTAATGCTATCTTTCTTATATAAAAACCCAACTTTATATAAAGAAAGTCGACTTCATCTAGATGCTTTTTCTAAAATTAAGAAGAAATTTAGATTAGCAGAGGATTTTACTGATGCTGAGCAGTTGCAAGTTGCAATCGGTTGGGATTATAATAGATCTATGAAGGATAATGGAGAGATTCTTATTGAGGGAATTACTCCTTCTGATAAGAAATCTATTATGTATCAAGTATTTGATACTACTAAAGCTATTGAAGGGTTAGGAGAAGGTAGGAATAAAAGTATTGCACAAGCTTCTTGAAAAGAGATTGCAGATTTCTTTAGAACTGGGGGTCTAGAAATTCAAACAAAATACTTAGAGAATTCTTTAAGTTTGTTTGAAAGGATTCTTAAGATAATTCCTTCCGATAATTATATAGATAGAATAAACAATATTGATTTTGCATTGAAAGGAGTAACTGAAGACGATTTAAATAATTTAGTTGATGAATACAATGCAAAAAATTATACTAACTATGTAATTTCTAATGAATTTGATTATAAAAAAGTTAAAGGTTCTGGTATTAAGTTTAATAGACTACTATATGGGTATTATTTAGCTTTTTCAAACTCAGATTCTTTCTTTGAAAATGAGTATAATTTATTTTTAAAAGACTGTAGAGAAATTTTTAGAACAGGTGACATCATGGAAGCATTCAAGAATAGATTTGGAATGACTCAGGATGATGTTAAAAAATATTTTTATACACATGCTCTATTATCCTATAATTATACTTTGCTAACTGTAGGAAGTACTATTGCACATAAGTATAAGAATCCAGCTGTATATAGTAAACCAATAGGAGAATTAACTGTTGATGATTTTACAAAAAATACCGAACAGTCTTATGTTACTTCAACCAAACGTATGGTTGCCTTAAGTGCAACGGGACATGCATACCAAAGAGGAATTCTAACAGGTTTGCCAAATACGGCCAATTATGCAACAATTAGTGATTACAACTCCCCAGTAGCGGATTTAAATAAATCTGCAGGGCAAGAAATGAATGTATGGGACGGAGCTGTATTTGCACCTATTACTACTTTATGATTATCTGATAATTCTACAGTCGATTATAAAGTAGAAGGTATTGTTAGAAAAACATTAGGACACTCTATGATTGAAGGTAAGGGGGTTGCTACTTTAAATAAATCTGCAACATTTGGTATTTCTAATGCATTTCTATTAAAAAATATTCATGGAAGATTTAAGTTAAAGGAAATGCTTAGACAGTCTTATACTCCAGCTGATTTCTTTTATGGGGGACGTTGGTTTGATATTACCAAAAATTTTAATGGTAAGAGAACAAATATTATGGGATATTATCAAATTAATGAACCAGGAAAGGGATTACAAGTATTTAAAGTGTCTAACTTGAAATGACAAGGAGATAATAATTATACTTATAATTTAGAAAATCTCGCCGAAGGTACAACTACAATAGATATACCAGTTGTATTAAGTAATCTATGGGATGTTTATAACTTATTAGGTGCAGAGTTTTCTGGAGAAATTGTTACTGATGAATATGGAGGAGATACCTTTGTTTACTCAGAAGCTTCTCAACATCAAGTTCTAAATCTGTTAAATTCTATTGGTGTGAAAACTAGTGTGGATGGTTCTGTATTATCCCAATCTGATGTAGATCAATTTCTAAAGAAGAAAATGATTCATTATTTTCCAACAGAATCTACAAATAAATCAGCTCAGTTACCTATTACAAGTAATAGTGTATTTAGGGGTAAATCTTTGCCATTACATGTTATAGGATTAGATATTTCCAATACTGCTGTCCAGCTTGATGCTGATCACGCAGTTGATGATGCTGAAGTTAGTGAACCTACCCAGCTAATTTCCTTTATGGCTCAGAAAGGTTTAGTACAGAATATCACTAAGGAAATTTATACCTCTTTAGCTAATCTTATCAAATCTACATCTGCGCAATTTGTAAATAATATAGATAATCGTAGTAAACTTGTAGATATTTTTGGAAAAGGTTTAGTAAAGACCTTCTTAAAGGATAATGTGGACGTTCTTGGGTTAGCTCAAGCATTAATGGAGCAGATTAATGAAAAGATTCAAGCTAATCCTGGAGTTAGTTTAGACGATCTTGGGATTGCAATTCCATTTAGTGATGAAAACTTAATGGGAAAGATTGCATCCGATGTAGTTATTTATACTAATGGATTTATCAAACGTAAATATGCTGGTTCTGCAGATGTTATGGTTCCTTCTTATGACATTCTTATGATCTTTGAAGACGAGTCTGGGAGAAAATATAATAGTCTTGATTTAATTACAAGACCAGAAATTTTAACACATTTGCAGGAAATTGACAACAAAGAAGTTGTAGATCCATTGGCTCTAGAATTTGGAAATATTTATTACCTAAAAGGAGCAGATGGAGTGTATTACAATTTAGAAGGAATCTCAAGTTCTGTTCCCATCCCTGTGGAGTTAAATTCATATGAAGAATACTTAAGAATTCAGGAAGGATTATATACTGTTACTAAATGCTATGTTAAGCCAAGAAATTTAAAAGGACGTAATGTATTTGTAAATGTTCGTATTCAAGGAGAAGATGGAGAGATCTATGATAGAAAAATTAATATTTTCTCATTAGGATTACGGTATGCTTTAGAGTATGATATAGTTAATGATCCTGAAGCAACAAGAACCTTCATGAATAATGTGCTATATAAAGCTATTAGTGAAGGTAGAGTTGATGTCTTGAATAAAAATGAAGGTTTTATTGCATATGATCCTTTAGAAGATTGAAAACAACTACCTGTAATAGAAATTTTAGGTACTGATTACGTTAATTCAGAAATTAGTACATCTTATAAATATTCATCTGTACTAAATATTCCAGCAGGAGTAAGTATTGATGAAATCAGGCAAGGAGGTCCAGAATGATTTAAAGAGCGCATACTAATCAACAGAAAGGTAATATTTCCAGATGGAATGATACCTTCAGAGTTTGTGTTAAAATCAAATACTGGGGCACATTTACCTATTTATTTTAATAAAGATTTTGTTGAAAACTTTTTAACTGAAGAGACTAAAATTACAGTTCCAACAGATGATACAGGCATCTATAGAATTAATGATAGAGGTGAAGACCTTTATAAAATTGATGGTATAGAGTTTTACAAGGTAAATGGAACAGAAGTTGCAGTTATTGTGGACCAAAATAATCCAATGCAAGTTTTGGATAATATTTTGCAATCTGGCCTTTATTCTGGTTATGATGGTAATGTTAACCCAGAGGTTAATAAGCTAATGAAAAGAAATAAAATCTTTAAAGTTAATGAAGAGTTTATTAATGATTTAGCTAATAAACAGTATAATTCTTTTTGGGAAACCTTAAAATATATTGTAGCTCGTATCCCAGCGCAAAGTGAGCAGTTTGCAATGCCTTGTGAAATTGTAGATATATTTCAAAGTCCATATAACGTGAGCCTAGTGAATAAATATCAAACTTATGAGCAAGGTTCTGATTATGATGTGGATAAAAATAACAACCTTGGTGTAGCGCTAACTGATGATGGAGTATACCCAGCGTGGTCCTTATTCTGGGACTATAATGATTTAGAAACTTCGAAAAAGTTGCCACTTCCAGATCCAGAAATAATTTATGGAGAAAATAGAGGAGTGTTTGTAGCTCAATATACTGGAAATACCCCATATTATGGAGCAGAGGGAGATAATAATCCTAATGGCTGAATAAATAAAGTAACTGACTTTGTTGATTTAACTAGTGATTTATTAGAAGCATATATAGCAGAAGATAAGTTAACAGTAAATTCTCCAAGACTAAGAAGGTTAATAGCTAAAGTAAGAAATAAAAACGTTGTTATTGATATTTCTAAGTTCCCAGTTCAATCAAAATCTTCAAATGATCTTTTTAATGATGTATATATTTGGGATACTTATACAGTGGCAGCATTACAAGCTTTAGGAGGGCAATTGGCAACTCAAATAAATAGACATAACTCACACAGAATTCCTAAAAGAACTTTGGACAAAGTTTTTATGAATAATCTGGTGAATAATATGTTTAATACCTATCATAATGTCTCAACTATAGGATATGCTACATTACCTACAACAGTAGAACCTATTGAAAAGGCTGCAGCAGTATCGCCAAAATCAAGTGATAATTTCTCTCCTTTTGTTTCTACAAGTCAAATAAAGATGAATAGTAATAATAAGGTGGGTAAAGAAGTAATTGGTATAGTAGCATCTGCGATTAAAGCTGAATATGCAATTGAGTATTGGATAAGTAGTGGAAACGCCAGACGTATCGGTAAGACTATTATATGACCTGGAATTAACAAGGAATTTAGTACAACCCATTCTGAATTTTTTACAAACTCAGGAACAGTAGCAATTACTTTATCAAGTTTACTATCTCAGGCAACCGATAATGCTAAAAACCCAATTCTTAATAATATTAACTGTACTTCAGAAACTGCTCCAGGTATTATCTGAATGATTATGACTGGTGCAGACTTAAATGATATTGTTAAGATTTTTACTGATGATATTATGACTAATATTATTAGTATGGTAAAAGGTAATATGTTTGAAAATATTGACTCCGTAAGTATTACTACAGCAATCGATCAACTACTAAAGGTTACAGATAAAAAGAGTGAAGCCTACCAAAAGTTATTATTTTATCAAGAAGTATTTAAAGGAGCTGGAGAATTAACATTATTAGCCAGAGAGCTTTCAGTCAATCAGGGATTATCTACAGAGTTTGGAGCTATTGTTGCAAAGCGTATTAACTTCGAGCAAGGAATTGAACGGATAATAAATGCTAAAATTAGAGAGGATCAAATATTTGGAGGTAATCCAACTGTTAGAAAATATATAATCGGAAGAAGATTTATATTTGATAAGTTGAAATTCTTTTCTAATGAATCATATGCAAAGGATATGATTAAGATTTTTCAACAGTGTGCTACTACAATAAATGTTCTTGATGTATTAAAAACTTCTCCTCATTTTTATGAAATGGACTTTTTATCAATTAATGCAGAAAAAGCTATTGGTAATTTATCTGGAAAATATAGAGCTATTATTGAGCAAATGAATAGAACTAAGCTAATGACTAATAAACAATTAGTTATTCCAAAAAGTACCCTTTCAAGTAGATTGAGAAGTATAGCGACGGATGATATGATTGTGCAAGCTATAAAATCCTTGGATTTTAAATATCCTTCAAATGTGGAAGTAGATAGAATGGGAGAAACACATCCTTTAAATGATGTAATTTTACGTTCTATTAATAGCCCAATAGGTTTGAAAAATTTTGTTATCTTTGTAAATGAAACATTAATTCCAAGCTTGAGATTAAAATATCCAACAAATTTTTTCTTAAATAATCTTATTGCAGATAGAAAATATAGCGCATCTGGTGATGGTTTTGTAAGATATTATAAACCTATGTTTAATTTAATTGAAAAAACTAATCAAGATTATTATGAGAAAATGCTTATAGACTTTAATCTTATAGCAAACGATATAGTAACATCTCAAGATCTTGGAGAGACCTTTGTGAATATAAATGATGATAATTGGCCTAATAATACAGTTGCAGATTATATGTTTTTATATAATTTAATTGTAAATAAAAATCAAATCCTAGGAGATAGTTTTAGTAAATTATTTACTGAGGTAATTAAGAATAATACATTAATTAATTCATATTTCAATTTCATAGGTGATACTTACGATCGTAACTTTGTGTTAGATAAAACCTTAGCTACTGATTTTGAAACACTTTATCAAGTTAGAAAATCAAACTATGATGATGAATTTATGGACGATTCTTATATAGAAGATTTTGATGAAGGGCCAACAGCAAAACCTCAAAATGTATTCCCACTAAATAATGAACGATTCAAAGCTTTAAATAGAGGTGCAGCTAAACAATTAACATCTGAAAGAAAGTTGAATGTGGCATTAACTAGGGGATTATTAATTATAAAAAGTTGCTAATAATATGGCATGTGTTGAATTAAATTTAAGTAATGGGATATCGGTGTCATTTGATGCCGATATCTCGTTATCTACTAATTCAGTTATTAATTACTTGAAGAATAATTCAGAATTGGATTATATAGTAAATGGGGAAAGGGTAACTGGAAATTTATATGAATTTATTGCGGATAATTTAGGAAATAATACTACATTAAATTCAGGCAATCTAGCAGATACATTAATAGGAAATTATAAACTTACAGATACTTATCCAGAATTAGAAGGAACGGATTACAATATTTTGAAAGTAAAAAATAATTCTTTTATTACTCAAAACTTTTTTGTTAGTCCTAATAGGATTGTGGCTATATCTTCCGAAGCTAATCTTGATATAGTAGAAAAAGTAATGTTTGTTTATAATCAATTAAAAAATGATAATCTAGCTTTTATCACTTTAGTGGATGAACTAGTTAAAGATGATTCTTTAGATATATTTGATAAGTTTTCCCAGATAGTCAATAGTGATTATGATAGTCTTCAAGAAGTAATTAAAAGAGTGCCAAGTAAATATAATGAAGAGTTATTAACTGTAGGGAAAGATCACTATATGTTAGTTAAAGGAGTATGGAAAACTTTGAAAGGGGAGACGGTAAAGGATTCCGCTAAACTTTGAGATGTATATTTTATGAAGCCAGGCTCAAGAGAAATTTCTCCTATTTCCATTAGTGATCTAAAAGAATTTAAATTAGATGAGGGAGATATAGTATATACTAAGTCAAATCAAAAATTAACTTATAACGGGGAAAATTTTGAAAATTCTTTAGGTGAAATCGTATCCGATGATACCATAATTGTAAGAATAAATACAATTAGAGATCAGGGGCTTATAGAGAGGGAGCTACAGAAACGAGAGCCATTGAGTTACAGTAAACTAAGATTTGTTTTAGACAATACACTTTCAGAGTTTATATCTGAAGATACTATACTATTCACAGATTCGAATAATCCTTATATAGAAAATGGAAAGGTATATTTAAAAAGCGAATATCCAACTAATACTACATTTGCAGAAGTGGCAATACCCATCATATTAAATTCTTTGGTTAGTGACAAACATTTATTGGAGCTAACTAATAACGGAAATCAAGAGTCTATTAATACACTACTAAATGCACTTTTAGATTTTTATGTTAATGCAGACGATTCTTCACTAAGTGGATATGATAATGTTGAAGATATTCAATGAATAATGGATAATATAAATACTGTCTTAGATAATTCAGGTATAGAGGTTTTAAATAATGAAGATTCTGAGATTTCAAAAACTGCAAGTCAGGTATCTAATGATATTATTAAGAAATTAATGGAAGATGGTAACTTAACTATTTATTGTGTATTATAATGGAAAATTGTAAATGAAGATTAAAGGTAAATGATGGAGAGGTCATAGAGTTTACTAATGAAGAGGATGTAAAAAATTATATAGCTGCAAACAGAAGTAAATATAACTGAGAAACTGATCCAGAGTTATTGAGAGTTACCACAGAAACCTATGTAGACGAAATTATTAATAAAGCGAAAAAGGATGTGTTCTCAGAAACTTCCAAAATAGTTCCCTTAAAAAATAGAAACTTAGCTATAAATGAGGACAGTTTAGAAGAAGGAGATTCTGATACAATAGCAGTAACTGATGTTATTACGAAGCCCAACAAAGATGGAAAACGATTAGCTCCAGAAGTAATTGCAGAGAACTATGAAAGTGATTTGTTTAAAAATTATATTCTAGAATTACTTCAAAGAAGAGGACTAAATATTAATAATTCAGTCTTCCAAAGTGGACTTACTACTGATCAACGTCTTGATGCAATTAAAGAGGAACTATTCCATAATACTGTAATTACAGAGAAAACAGCAGATCATTATCTTAATTTAGCTGCAAATAAATTTAGAATTGACCTTAATTCAGAAGATTCTAAATCTTTAATAGAAAAAGTGCAAAATACTGTTAAAGAAAACTTTAGAGTTCAATTAATGGGTGAGTTTGTACATAATATTTTCTACAATTTAATCGAAAGAAAATTAAGTCCTTATGCACTAAAAGAGAGATATAGCTCTGTAATTGCTTATATATCAAAGCGATTTTCCACTATGTACCAAGATCAAAGAACTTGATTACAGGAAGAGGCTAAAGCTTTCACTGTATCTAAAATTGACTTTGATGAGATGGTAGATAATGTAAATGAGGTCTATCAAACAATATTAATGCAGCATAGTGGAAGTGATGGAAAACTTAGAGGTGGAGTCAAAATATATTCTGAAATAGACTTAACTGCAGATCTTGGATATGAAATTGAAGGGAAATCAAAAATTAGAGGTAAATTAGACTTATTTGTAATTGATGGGGATGTATCTACAATTTATGACATTAAGTTTTCTAAGAAACCTTATGATAAGTGGGCTAAAGAAAAACGATTAACTGCCATTTATCAACAGGCCTTTTACGGAAGAGTATTAAACCAACTTGGAATAAATACTAATTCACTTCAGTACTACTTAGTTCCAATATATAAATTCAAGGGTAGGTTGGTTTCCGACGGATTAAAAAATATTACCGAAGAAGTAACTGCTCCTTATGTAGTAAGAAACTTAGATGATTACATCCCAAGAGTTCTATATTCTGAATATAAGGATCCAGAAGAAATGCTAAATATAGATAAAAAAATAGCAAAGATTCTGCCAGAGGAATATATTTTAGCTAAAACGTATAGACTTAATAAGGAAATTATTGAAAAAAGTAATATCATAAGATATAAAAATGGTAGAATTGATTTTGTAAATGATATCACTGGAAAAAAAGAGCCTTTATCTGGAGAGGATGCTATCTCAGAACGAATTGATAGATATATTGAGGAGTTAAAAGAGAGTCGTCCTGCAATGATTAATAATTTCATAGGAAGCCTTAGAAGTATATTAAAAGGAACTTTACCAGACTCTATTCCCTATGAAGGAAATAGCCGACGTAGAGGATTTTATAAAGCACTATTAGATAAGTATTATAATCAACAAGATAGGTATATAATTGTTGATAATCAAAATTTATTTGACAGAGGACTTATACCTATTGTGGATACTATTAATAATGCTATTGATATTCTTACATTGGATGAATTAAATTTAGATGATACTTTATATTATTCTGATAATGGAAAACTATCAAGTTTATTTGAACTAATCGCTAAACCAGGAACCACAAATGCTAAATGGTTAGAGCAGCAGTATGCCCAGAAAAAAATTCTGCCTTTAGAAGCTACAAGAGGAAATGCTGCATTGTTAAAAGCTTTAATAGTATTAAATGAAAGACCTGCTTTCCAAAATCTAAAATTAGGAGATATTCGTGCTGTTAATCCTTTTAAATCTCAATCTAAAAGTTTTAACGAAAAAGAAATTACTTTTATTGAAGAAATTTTATCCCAATTAGTTGTTGATGAAAATGGCACTCCTATGTCTGCAAACCTAACTACGTTACGAGAAGGTCCCTATAAAGGGCAATCACGGTTTGTATCAATTATTGATAAAGTGTCGGATCAAATTATGGCTATATTTAGGATAGACCAAAGTGGAGAAAATGTCTTGTATAAATTAATAAAAGAAAATTCCGATTTGTTTATTTCCTCTAATTTTGATTCCAACAATACTGAAGATTTAGTAGATAGATTAGAAACCCTTCTTGAAACAATTAGAACAACAGCACAATTGGATGTTAACCATTTAGATATGTCAAATCAAAATGCAAAAGTTTATGCTTGGGTTGCACAAATGTACTTATATTATAAGAATGTAGATATGTTTGAAGAAAAAACTTATGCTAAACTTTTTGGAAAGGGCTTTCCTAACTGGTTTGATAGTTTTATGTTAAACTCCATGGATACAATTCGCTCCAGTAATATTGTATATTTTAGAAATATTATGGCTACCGCATTTCAAAAAATTAGAAATGAGTATACGAATTGATTAGGGGAATTACGTAAAGAAGAATCCTTATATGAAAACTCTATAGGGCATGGAATAGCAACTAGTAATTTTATTGGTGCAAAAGGAGGCCTTTATAGAAATCTTTATAGACCTGATACTTTTGATTTAACCTTTAAAGATCCTTGGGACATGAGTAATGATTTAAGTGAAGCTGAAAGAAGAATGATTAAGTTTGCGTTAAAAACAATAACTGGAAAAACTTCAAGAGCAGACTTAGACGAAAATGATTTCTTGGTTCCTTTAGTAAGAGTTAGACTAGCTAGTTTGGCTACAAATGGAAATCTAAATGCAAAGACGTTTTATGATAACTTTGCTTATGGATTTAAGTCCTTTATCAAAGATACTTTCTCTGAAAGAGCTAAAGAACAAGAACGTGCAGCAGATGCATTTGATCAATTAGCTTTTGAGTTTGAGGATAGAAAAAATGAGGATAAAAGAAGAAAACTTATTCAGGAATATGAAATTGGAGCTTTTGAAACTAATTTAGAGATAATTTTAGCTTCATATAAAATGGCAGAAGCAAAGAAAAATAATGTAAATGAAATACTTCCACAGATTAGAGCTATGCAAGCAGCATTATCTCTAAAAGGAAATTTAACAGGAATTGATGTTTCTAACATTATGGAATTCATTGCAGATACAACTAAATCTTCTTTATATTTCGAGTCATTAGTTCCTCAAGAAATGCGAGGTATGTTTAAATCTTTATCTGCACTAAGATCTGTTGCATCCAGTGTAGCACTTTCTTGGCACTTCGCTAACTTGCCTAGAGAGGTTTTAATGGGATTTTGAACTAACCTCTCCAATGCTATGTTCAGAAGATATGGAAAAGAAGCTTTCACAATAAAGGATTACGGAAAAGCACTAAAATACCTTATTTATGATTCTCCAAAATTTGTAACTGAAATTACTAAGATTGAGTTGTTAAATGAGTTATATGCGTTAGCTAATATGGATCTTAGAAATATGGTTGAAAATACAATATCATATAAAAATGGTATTATAGGAGGATTTTCTAGATATTCTGGATGAGCTTTAACTGCACCTGACTATTGGAATCGTATGTCTATATTTTTAGCTCAAATGATTCATGATGGAACCTTTGATGCACATTATATTGATAAGGATTCAGATGGAATTGAAAGACTTAAGTATGATATGGAAAAGGATAAACGATTTGATGTTTATTTAAAATACAAAGATCATGCTGTACCTGATTCAGTTAAATCTGTATATGAAAAACAATATGGACTCTATATAGCTATGTTGAGGCAGTTTAATGTAGAACGTGAACGTACTGGAGAGCCTCTATATAAGGTTGGAGACAAATTTGAAATGGCATATACGGTACTGCAAAGGGAATCTATAAAGTCTTTTGCAGATGAATCCTTTGGTTATTATGACCTTGAAACAAAAGCAGAATGAAATAAGTTATGGCAAGGAATGCTGTTTAAACAGTTTATGACCTATCTATCTGCTAAGAAAACCCAATATACATTAAAGAGAACTACTGTTGCTTCCCAAGGACATTTCACACCTGTAGTAGATGTAAAAGGTAATCAAAAATATATTAAGATTATTACTGATGCTAATGGTACATGAGTAAATTCAGAAATTGTTAGTGAAGATACTGGTATTCCTTTATATTCATGAGAAGGAAGAATAATGGAAGGTATTTTTCAAACATATCAACAGTTATTTAAGGATGTATATACAAATGTTAAACAAATGGTTAGTAAAGATCCCGAGTTAAGTACAACGGATTTATGAAGAAAATATATTAAGTCTAATGATATTGAAGCTGCTAATTTTAAGGCTTCATTATATGATTTAACAATGTTTTTGTTTTTTGCTAAGTTATTACAAATAATGCTTTTGGATGACCCTGAAGAATCTGGAATAAAGTATAAAGACCAGATAGCAGATAGGAGCTGGTGATTCCGTAATGGAATGGACTTAGTTAATCGCTCTCTTGATGATATGGGTGTAATAAATGCTGTTACTAATGGTTTGTTAAATTGGAATCCTCCATTCTTAAGTATCCTCCAAAATAGTATTAGAAGTTATGCTGCAGCATTTAAACTTGAAGATGTTAACTTTGCCGAAGCTGCTCTACTTGGAACTGTAAACACTTTTGGAATGTTTAGACCATTTAGACAGGATATTAATAACGCAATAAAAGAAAAATAAAAAAAATAGCCCCCTACGCTGGAACGAATCCAACATAGGGGGCTAACTGTTTATTTTTTACTTTTTAATCCTCCATTGCACACAGTGCAACTAGAACCTTTTCCTGATTCTTTAAGATTAAAAACTCGAATATACTTTCCATATTTATTATCCTGGAATTCATGTTCAATCTTATTGCTTTCGCAATATCCACATCGTTTTATTTCTGTAGGCATAATTTACTAATATTTTTTATTTTGTAAAATAAATCTGACAATGACCCATCATTATTAATCAGATAGTCATAGTCTCCATTTCCATATAACGTTAAAAGCTCTCTTTCTGAGGCATGAGAGCCTGCCTTGCACTCTGGTCTATGGATATAAATAACTTTCCCTCCTCGTTTCTTTGATTCTTCAAATTCAATCTGGAATCGCAAATCTGAGATAATCATATTTTTGCACTCTTGCTCATATGTAGTTAAAATCCATAATTTATCCCCAAAATAATATCTCATTATTTCAGTTCCAAAGTATTGCAAAACCTGTCTAATAGAAAGTCAGTAATCTTCAGTTAAAGAAGGATTAAGATCCTTAGCTAACTTTGAAAACTTATTATCTACTAGAATTTTTTCTCTTTCTACAAAATTCTTATGATGAATTGTTAAAGTACTGAAATCTATGTAATAGTCCTCTTTAAATTGTCTATCCTCAAATTTCTCAACGCTAACATTAAGGAGTACAGAAAGAAGACATTTTAACGTATCTGCAAATCTGCAGATTTTAAATTTTCCTTCCGTGAAGATATTACAATACTTATACATCCAGTATGTTTGCATTCATTTTGGAGAATTTAAACAAAACTGAAGCATTCTAGCACTTTCATCTTTACCACTTCCTTTCAAACCAGCTATGCATAAAATATTCCTAGTCGACATACGTTTTGATTTTAAATGGTAATTTATGAAGTGTATCCATAACTTGTCTATCCTTCTCTCTGTAAAAGTTGTTAACCATACTTCTACAAAGAGTATAAGTTAAAGTCTTATCTTCTGGTGTAGCATCTTTCCAGACTTTTAATTCTAGAGCATTGGCAATTCCAGAAATTGTATCATATGGTATATATCTTGTTTCTATCCGCAGAGATTTAAAAACTTGAGATACCCCAGTTGTACCCATTGCTTTATTTTTCATTATATTAGAAAAATTCCCATATAGTAGACAAGTTACTGCAGCAGGGCTTTCTGTAACATTCATTCCTTGTAAGACTTTCAATCCCAACTCAACTGTAGTTTCGTCCGTGGATGCTAACATATCATTCAAAGACAGAAGACTCTCTTCTGTAACACTTTCTAGTGTTCCATTAACAATTTTATCAAGAGTGCTTTCTTTTGCATACTTAGGATATACAGAAATTATATTATTGATTGTTTCTACATAAATCTCATCGCAAAATATGAGGTTTCCTGCATAAATAGGAATAGAACCTTTAGGTAATACATTTATAGTTTTTACTCCATCAACAAAATCAGCTCCATATGAACAAACATTTCTATAAATATAGGGATCAGTATTCTCAAATAATTTTGGACAAATACTATAAATTATTTTAGTTTGATCAGGTTTAGTGTATTCAAACAAATAATACTCTCCACTTCCAGGATAGTACTTAATGGAATCGGGAATTATAGCAGCATCACATCTTTCTACTTTAATAACCCTTTGAAAATCTGTATCTCTAATTTTAAATCTTGGATATGTTGAACTTGAATCAAAATATAATTTAGTTACATCTGACAGATCTGTAATCTTGTCAGATAATGCAGTAGCCATATCTTCAGGGGTATGAAGAACCATTGAAGTTCTAGCTGAGAAACAAAAATTCTCAGAATGATAAATATTTCATTTACAAAGATTGGATGTTCCATTATTTCTACGATAAGGAACAAGAAATGCAATATCAATTCCGTTTAGCTTCATATTATAAAATCTTAGCTCTAATTTTAGAATTCATAATTAACTTATTAGCTCTTCCTGAAAATTTAGTAGTAATTGTTTTAATTAGATGAAACAGTAAATCTTCAGTTAACAGAGGTTCTGGAGAATTAATAAACTCAAGTAATCGGTCTTGAACTACTTCCGTTTTCAATTTTGTTATCCTATAAGCTTTTTATCTTATAGTTCTAATACTTCGATTTCGTATTAGTTCAGCATACATTTTTATCCAAATTATTGGATATTGGACACTCTTGGAAGGGTTATATTCTATTTCTAGTTTCACCTTCTATGCGTTACACTACTTTAACCTATTATCTTTAAAGTTAGCACGGTATTCCCATCTCAGGGTTCACCGTTTTTGCCCAATAATAATATTACAAATTACTTTGTAACACGCCAATCTTATATCTATTTAATTTTCTGTCTAATGCAATTGTTGCATTTCCATATATTTTATTACCTACTTTAAGAAAGGATTGCTTATTTGTAGTATAAATATAATAAGTATTATTTTTTCATCTTTTGTCCTTAGTCATAGAAAAACAATGTGGAAACAGATCCATTATACATCTAAGAAACTCTTTAGTTCCAATAATACTTATTTTACTTATAGTTTTATTACTATAGGTTATACACCCATCCCCATCAACGTAGCCTCTAATAAAGTCATATACTAAATTATGGTTTGAAAATATACTTAATAGAGGAAATGTTAATGTACAAGATTTCCTTGGAATACATCCTAAGTTGATTAAAGTATTACATAAGTGTTGATTTTGAACATAGCATCTTGATATGTTATTTTTAGTTACAACTTTTACTTTATTAGATATAAAGGCTGCAAACTTTTTAAGATGAGATTCATCTTTAGAATTTAAATTAATTTGCAATCTATAATTATTATAATCATGCTTATTAATACATCCATCTGCATAGATAAAACCTAATCAGTATGCCTTTTCTTCTGTATCTATTATATCAAACACAGTAATATCTTTATAAGCATTTCAAAGATTATAACTTTTTAGTTTTCTAGTTACAGTTGAAATACTAATATTAAGTACCTCAGCTATTTGAGATACCTTCAATCCTTTATTGATTAAAATTTCAAATTCCGTTTTAGTAATATTGTACATAAATATATTTAATTGATTATGTACAAAGATAATAAATATCTTTAAATGCAGCAAAAGGTTAGAGATTAAATAGAAAACTAGCTCCCTTTTCTCCGAAATATAAAAGACTATAATTAAGTAATCGTGTAGATAATACAGAAGCTATATCTGGACGATATCCATTACTATCATATACACAACTTTTAATTTTAGTTTTTACAGTATCCCAAGGTTCAAACAGCATATCTTTAGGAGCAATTAGCTTATCCAGTTTATTAGCAATAAACGTAGTAAATAAGTTTCCAACAATATTTTCTTTAGATGTAAAACATCCTTTAGCAATATTAAGAATCATTGCTAGATTTGCTGAGGTGCTCCAATCCTTTAAACCAGAAATAGCATTACAGAAGGTAACATAACTTCTTGGATTAATCTTCTGCACATTTCCCTCTTTTTCAAATATTTCAGGATATAATAATGCAAAGTTAATAGCTCGGGAATCTAATTTGTCAGTTTCAGCCCAACGTGCCCACACATTAACATCAAAATCAATTTCAAAGTTAATATATCGAGTTTTCTGAGCATTATCCATAGTACTAACATTATAGTCTCCATTATCAGGATTAGAAGTTAATACTATAGTACAGTTCTTTGGAAGTTTCCAAGAAATATATTCACCTCTATCAATAAGCTCCATAGTCGCCTGCAAGAACATAGGTAAAGCCGTTATTGTTATCGTAAAGGCTCTTTATCCTTTACCTCTATATATTGCTATATAGTTCAGACTATATCTTATATAACCACTAAATGTTGATACATATAGGTTATACTTCCGCACTCGTGGTAGTTCATTCTCTTCAGCATCACCTGTTAAGACAGTATCTACTAGTCGTTGATCCTTCTTTATATTTCTATAAAGCTTGGATTAGGGTTGTCCTATAGGGTTTTCCCAGATTCACGGAATTTTACTCGCGCACTTATAAATATTTACATTTATACCTATGTTTTACTAATTTACCCTTATTGCGGCAAATTCCTGATATAGAAGCACAAATAGAATTAAAATTATCTTGAGGTTCACAGATACTTCTTGCTGCATCTGCAATACTATTATAAATTTTACTTAATCCAGAAACAGTGTCTGAGATCTCCACTTTTTTATTTGTTGCCTTACTACTATTATTAACATAATAAGGCATTCTATCAACTTTATGATAACTTCATTGATAACCATGAGCAGATTTAAAAACGGAATTATCTGAAGCAGCCTGGCTAATAATACGAGAATTCTTATTTAGTTGTCTTCCTGCTTCACTGACCGAAGGAAATTCTCCTATATATTCCCCAGTTAATGAATATTGATATACAGGTTTAGCTCTGTACAAACAAGTTGTATTTTCCATAGTAGGATCTTGAACAACATTAATGTCAGGACGTAGTTTATCAATTCAGTATTTTCCTCTATTTTTTAATTCATCTTGGCTACAAATTTCAAGTATCTGATAATAAATTTTACCTCCATCTTTATATTTATTATAAGCTCTTTGCATAAACTTATTATCATGATAATTGTGAGTTAATTTTTTCTTATGCTCTCTAAGCCTTCTGGTAATTTGATTTGAGCTTCCTACATATGAATGAGAATTGATTTGAATATAATATATACCAGGTATATTATATTTTAAAGGAAATTTTTCTGAAAATAGATGTATCATATTAATATAATATTTATATACAAATATAATACTTATTTGACGATTATACAAATACAATTGTATTTACTTTAGTTTACGCGAGTAATCATCTAAAAGCAATATACATCCATTTTCATTATCCTCTTTCGGCATCCACGTAGGAGGTGCATAAGACATTCGAGTTAAGTTTTGAACCTTGTACCCATTTTGAAGATAATATGCCAGCAAATCGCTTGAAACTCATTGACATTCACCTTCATCAGAACATACATAATACTCTTTTATAGGAAATCCAATTAAGTCTCCCAATTCTTCACACTGAGAAAGATTCAATTTGATGAATCCCATATTCAGTTCTTCAGCTATTTGTAAAATTGTAGAAGTCTTTCCAATTCCTGAATCGGCTTCCAATGAGATTGCAGTGGGAATTTTTCCAACTTCCACTAAACGTTTGTTATTCTCAATAATATATTGAAATATAGTTTTAAATTCTTCTAAATTAACTTTATTCAGCTCCATTATCAGATGGGATAAACATACTGTAACCTGGATAATGATTATTTCTATTACCATTAGAGGTAATTACCCAGATCATCTGCTTCATTACTTTAAAAGTATCTGTAGGTGCATAGCCATCTGTAAAGAATACTAAAGTAGAATATTGTTTTCTACATTGATTGTAGTAATCAATAACAGGTTTGAAGTCTGTATCTCCTCTACCAGTGAATGTACCATCAAAAGTCCCTTTGAATGGATATATCCTATGTATTCTAGCGTCGCACTCAATTACATTAACACCTGCCCCAGCTTTCCAGATGTGATAAATCTCGCTAATAAAATCTTTTAACTCCTTAGTACTAACGGAACCAGAAGTATCAATAGCAACTAAAATATCATGTTTATGTTTTAGTTTAATACCTGCAGCTCCCTCAAACCGTTTAGATACTTTACGATGTGTCTTTTTTACAAAGACATCAATAGCAAATCCTAAAAGTCGTCTAAAATAGGCCTTCCAGTTAAATATAGAAGGTTTTATTTTAAACAATTTATCCACATATGCTTTTAGCTCGGAAGGAATAGTTCCTCTAGATTTAATTACTTGAGTTGCAACCTGTTTTACAATGTGGTCAGTTTGATTGTTAATTAAAGTTTTTTCTGCGTCTGATAAATCAGAAAAATCCTTTCAATGATTATGGTTTTTCGGCCCCCCAGAAGAGTCTTTCTTATCTTTATAAAGGTATTCATAATAGTATTTGGTTCCTGCTTTCGGAGGAAGCATAGGATCAATATCTTTGATATCAATAGCATCTTTTGGAAGAACATCAATATATTGATTTACTTCTGCGTCAGCGGCAATATTGAATACTTCTTTATCATTAAAAGATTCTTGCATTAACAAATGTTTAAATGCAATATGCAATAGCTCATGTTTTAATACTCCTAATTGCTCATCATCAGTTAAAGTATTTCAAAAATCGGGATTAACACATAATTCATAGTTAATCCCGTTTCTTGCAACTCATACTGTTGCATCATCTTTAGAATAATATTTATTTAAAGATAATAGAAATAAACCATAAAAAGAATCTTTAACTACAAGTTGTTTACAAGCTTTAATCAGATCCATATTTATTTATCTCCATGTTAACGTAGTCTACAATAGCATTCATAGGAAAATCATACCTCCTTAGCTTACCATCGTTAGATGATTGATATACTTTTAAGACCACATGGTCACCTCCAGCGTAAATAGAAAAAGTATCTTCTATAACATCTGTAACTTCCTTTTCAGTTATTCTAAAGTTTTTACAATCATTGTCCTCCATATAATCGATTATTTTATCTACAATAAAGGAGCAATATTCAGCCAAAGCTGATTCATAATCAAGATTCAAAGTGGTACATAATTCTCCTCCTTTGTAACCAAATACTCTAAAAATATGATACTTAAACATTACCAATCAATATTAATTATATACTCACCTTCTTTTAAAATTCCTTTGTTCTCAAGATCTTTAATGATCATACTAACATGAGGATAAAAGTTTCTATCCCAAAACAATTCATGCCTATATTTTTCTAAAAAGTTAGGAGTATTAGGATCTCGTTCTAACCATGCTTTGAAACTTACTCCTTTTATTTCTCCATTAACTTCTTCTGGAATTTCTTCTCTTTCATAATCCTCTATATAATAATCTTCAATAGGTACTGTGAAATAGTAAATTCCTCGGTCTTTACAACCATTTTGTTGTTGAAAGTTATAGACTCTTCCATAAGTAGATGATACTAAATTATCCCATTCATCTACTTCAAACATTATTACATTTCTAGGCATATTAATCGTATCTTCCTCCTGATAAAATCCAAGCACTATTACCTTGTCTATCTGTATATAGAGTGTAATAATGGCAACCTCTTCATCCAGCTATACTATCAATATCATCAACTGTTACTTCCTTAAAGTGGTCTGATTTTTCTGCATGGCCATAATAAAAAGTATCTTGATATATTGGAGATCCTTGCTGTAAAATTTTAACAAGAAGTGCTTTCTTTTCCCCAAAAATTGCACTTCTTTGGGAACCATCTACAGTATATGGATACATTTCTGAAAATTCTAATCTAGTCATTATTCATATTTATTTAACCATCCCATTTGCCAACATCTAAATAGAAAATTATCAAGTACTTTCATCTCATCTGAAGATGATTTAATATTAGTACTTGACATTATATCTTCTTTAGCTTTAGCAATTATTTCGAACCTATTATCTCCACAAATTTCTTCCATATATTAACTATTTATTAAGTTTCTTTTTATGAATTCCTCTTTTAAAGGAACAGCTAGTTCGCGAGCTTGGGGATGTGCAGCTTTATCACATCGTAGTTTGAAAAACCCTTTCCATTGTTCAACAGTTCCAGTCATAATTAGTTCTGTTTTTGTGCATAGAGGAAGAACTTCTCTAGCTTCTTGTGCTTTCATTCCTTTATTAGTCAAAAATCTGTAAGTTAATTCAGATTGTTCACATACAGATAAAAACATATCATCTTCATCACCAACAACATGTTTTAAAATCTTATGTGGTAAAGATTCTGGAGTAGTATTTTCTACATAATCTCCATCCCAATAAACATATCTAGCTTCCTTTAAAGAGGACCAATAGGGGATAATAAAAGTAAGTTCATTATTAAATTTATCAGCGTTATAATTACAGTACCTAGTGCTCATTTCCGCAAATGAGAACACGCGATGACGACAAAATTCACGACTTATAGAAATTGGAAGAAGGAACTTTACTGTAATTCGTTTTTCATGATGCTCAGTAGGTTCACAGAGATATTTTAGATCATCAAGCCAGTTATTTTCATATAAAACTCGGTAATTAGTGGTAACATGTCCTCTTTCATATAAAGGATTTTGTGGAGTAATTATATCAGAACCAGTTTTAGTGTATTTAATAATATTAACTTTACTGTACTGCTTATTAACATACTTATAATACACTCTGGGGTTTTCTGTTTCTAAATATACAGTACCATGTTCTAGCATAGCTGTGTGCTGTCTATCCTTAATCATATTAACAAACTTCTCTGCAGAATCCTCTGTAATACGATTCTCTGATTTGTAGCACGTTCTCCCTGCTCGTTCAATTTGTTTATATATTCCTTGAATACCTGGTTCCTGTTCAAGTATTTCAAAAGATGATTTAATTAGCCTCATATTCTTTAATTTTATCTTCTAATTCTACTTTAGAAATACTTCCTACATGCCTCCAAACTTCCTTATTATCCTGTAGTAAAATAAGTACAGGAATATTTCTAATTTTATAGTTAGTTAACACAATAGGATCCACTTCATCCACATCAATATCTTCTATTTCTATTTTATTTTTGAGTTCTTCAAGAATAGGCATCATGGCACGGCAGGGTGCACAATAGGAAGCCCCAAATTTCAATAATTTTAGCATAGTAATTTTTTTACTTTATATATAGTTATCCCTAAAGATTGAGAGGCATGTTTTAAAGAATTATATGTAATTCCATTAATGGTAACTGGTTTTCCTTTGTGAATAGGAGGTTCTAATTTAGATTCCTCAACATACTTAAATATGTATCCATTACATGATTTTACTCTCCCATTTAGACATGCTCCTATTCTTCATCCAGGATAGTTTTTCTGGGCCTCTTTTCTAGAGGATCACGTTTTTATTAAATTCATTTGTAAATCAAATTGATTTACTGGTTTTAATGTAGGTATTTCAATTGGAGTTACACTACTACTTTTATTATAACTAAAGAGAAACCCGCAAGCTGTTTTAGTTCTATAGTTAGGGTTACAACAGTTTGTAATTGTACTTTGTGATACATTATAATAATTGGCAACTTCAACTGCTGAATTTCATTCTCTTAAGAAGGCACCTTTTAAAGTATATTGATATACTTTTTTAGAGGTGTTAGCTAACGAAGTTAGTCCTCCATCCAAAATATTATAACATTTTCCTCCATTCTTATATTTCAGAATATACTCTTTCTCATATTGTTCTGCCTCCTCCTTTTTTAAATTGGAGAAAATAATCTCATGGGTAAAATTATTTCATCCGTATTTTCTTATTGCACTATAAAAATAGGGGTTCCTCTTATACCCTAAGCCATTGCCCCATCTAACTATAGGATTTTGCTGAGTAATTCCTATATAGACTCCTCCAGAAGGGCTAGTATGTTTATAAAGACATCATTTATTATTTTTCATAGTTAAATTTATTTAGTGTATTTTGATGTTGTAAATATACTATTTTTACTCACAACATCAAAATACACTAAATAAATTTAATTAATTTTATCATGCTCAAATATTTTAAGATTTGACCAACCGTCTATAAATGTTTTAACATTGTTATTTTTATACGCATAGATGTAATGATTGTGCGAAGGTTTAATTTCCTCACCTCTATTTTTTAAATTACGGTTTCTAAAACCTTCTATTTCCGCTTCAACACGTTCACGACTGGTTGTTAATATAGTTTCAGTAATTTCACAACCATTGTATATATCTTCTCAATAGAAGACTAGTTCATATATTTTATTCATGTATCCAATAATCTCCAATAGTCAAATCAGCACTAAGCTTAGCTCTTTTACAAAATACTGCACCAGCCTTCTCCATACATTGTACAAGAACTTTTCCTATCTCTTCTGCAATCTCCGCAGGAGCCTCAAGATTAATTTCCATTATTCTTACGATATATCCGATTCCGATATATCTCTTATATTTTCATATAAGATGGGACTATATCTTATGCTCAATCCTTCTTAACATTGCTGCTATAGAACGTATAGAAAGATTAGTAGCATCTATGCTTTTCAACTGCTCTTGCAGCTTACTCCAATTTTGGATAGTCTCTGAACTTCAAACCTTATAATTATAACAATGAACTGGATATTTATTTAATAACTGAGTAATCTCATAAGCACCCTCGTAACGGCTTATTCTAAGGTACCAAAATTCTCTGCCATCTCTCTTTCTCTCTATAGTTGGTTTGGCAAAAATGCCAAATTTGGATAAAAATGGAACAAACAAATCCTGATTAATTTCTTGAGAAAATGCCTGAGTATTTAAGTTATAAAATAACTTTGTTTTATGAAGACTTCCGTCATCATAAAATCATAGTGCAACACCTAAATCATCCATTAGATTTAGAGCTGTTTCAATATCCATATTTTTTATTTTAGTAATATCTGGACTAACATGTGTATGAAACTGCCATATAGGAGTTTTAGCATATCCATTAGAAGATACACGACTCTTTTTAGAGGCTAAATTTCCCAATAATTTTATTTTAAAATCAACATACTCTTCATGAATAGAATTTGAAGAATATAGTGAATTATCAACACATGATTTAGGAGTGGATAAACATCCATCTCCGAATTTACCAGTAAGTAATACTTGAATTTGTTCATTACTTAGGTTTAGAGCTGCTGATTGCCCATTATTTGTAGGTACCATAATAAATACTATTTAGTTATACATATATTATCATGTACAAATATACAGAAAATTTTTAACATTCAAAGTGAATTTCTTTACTTTTGTAGTTTTTCTGTCTTTAGGGGTTTCCAGCAATTAACATAGTTTAAGCACAACAACGTTTATCGTGCACAGGTATACAATACTTTACTTTAAACAATAAATTATGTTCCTGTAAATATTTAAATAAGAAAATGGATGCATATTTGAAACATAGTGCCCCAGCAGCTTGTCAACATTGTTACCTTAGAGACTCTTTATTCTCTAAATCTATACCTTCATTTTTGGCATAGTTCGGACTATATCTTAAAACATTTTTACAAAACTTTTGTAACTCTTCCAAAGAAGCAGAGTTTTTCATTGTATTTGCCTTTTTACTAATTACCATAATATTGCCTTTGACGTATCCTTTACTATTATCTATTCTGTCAAGAGAGGGACTATAATTATAATCCTCTTTTGTTCCGAATTTAATAGGACATTCTAAAATAGGACATGTTTCTGGAATAATAATATCTGACTCTTCAATGTTAAACTCTAATCCTCTACTTTCTGCACGCGTTTTTGTAGCTTTTCACATTGCATGTACATAATTTCGTAATCGACTTTCACGTTTGGTTTTATTAACTCTAGTTTTGAACTCCTCATCATATTTACGACGTACAGTTCTAATATCAGAGGTAATTGTTAAATTAGAATAACAATTTTTACAACACCATACTCTTCCAGTCTTAGATTTCTTAGAAATATCAAAGTAGAAGTAGTCTAATTCTTTATTACATACTGGGCATACTAATTTATCTGGGGTTCTGCAATTTTTACTATTACAGCGTTTACATATATTAATATGACCATCTTTACTTCCTGGATTTTTACCAAATTCCTCAATTGGAAGTTCTCTATGACAATGATTACAAATTTTTGTTTCCATAATTTTAAATTTTAAATTTCCAACACACAAAGGTATGCAAATAAATTTAAAATTACAAATGTTTTCTCCGTTTTCGTGGGTGTATTATATTCTTAATTTTAAGTTCCAACACCTAGTCTCTACACCTTCTAAGGTTGTTAACCCTTAGCTTGGCTCGGTATTCCCATCTCAGGGTTCACCGAATTTACGAAGTTTTAATCCGACACAAACTTTCATTCCATCGGATAATTAATGCTTTGTTTCTCGGACTCTGCACGTCTTTTTGCTAATTTTCTAACATTTTGTACAGTTTCACAATCTGGGGCATCTCGTTTCATTTCTCTATAATACTCCCAGAATCCTTTCTCACATTGTTTTTTCCAGAGGCGTTTAAGTTCAGCAAAGTCATAGATATATGCTTTATGCCCAGTAATTGGACTTAAAAGTATATATCCTTTTTCCATTACATCCTTTCTTCTAAACTTTTGATAGTCTCTCAGTCCTGAGAAACCCTCCATGTAGTTAGTATAGATTTCTTTGGCCCGCTCTTCAGAAATTCCATAATTTCTAACAAGAGTATTATCCATTCCTCCATAATTAAAACAGAATTCATAGCCTTTTGCTTCTTTTCTTAGATGATGATACTCTGTTTTAATTGCTTTAAGGGGAGTGTCTCTTGGAATTTCAAGGAATACCATTTTAGCAGTTAGGCTATGTAAGTCTCCTGAACCATTCACTAATTCGTCAAGCATAGCTTTATCATTGGCAATGGATGCCATTAAAAAACTTTCTTGGCCAGAATAGTCAGCTGAAATCCATTTATTGCCTGGCTCTGCAATGAAACAAGAACGTGTTAAAGCATCACTTGGGAGATTTTGAAGATTCGGATTAGTTGAACTCAATCGGCCTGTATCAGTGCCTAACTGGTTAAAATTAGCATGAATGCGTTTAGTCTTTGGATTTATAAGATCTAAAAACTTTTCTCCGAAGGTATCTACTAAAATCGCAGCTTTCTTATACTCCATAAATATAGAAATTAATGGACTTTTAGAAGCTTGCGGTCCTATAACTTTAATATCAGTAGACTTTTTTGGACGTTTGGTCTTAGGATCAATTACTGAAAGATTTAAACCAAGATCTTCAAAAAGAGGAATCACTTGTTGTGCACTCTTTCAATTAATATGACATCTGGGACGAGTATCAAATCCATCAAACAGATCACCTTGTCTATTTACAGTTGTATACTTACCTCCCATATTATCTTCAACTCATTTATTGAGTTGACAGATTAAATCTTCACATAAGTTAGAATCATTCTCCAGTTTCTTTTTCCATTTCTCTGGATCAATTTTAGCTCCACAGAATTCAATATAAGCTAAACATCTAACAAATGCGTTTTCAACACGGATAGCATCAAGAAGTCCTTGTTCTTTAAGTTTTTCTTTTTGCTTCTCCATTATAGGTTCTAGGTATTTAACATCTGTTCCAGCATAAACTATAACATCTTCTGTTAAACCCTTATTTATAATTTGACCTCGAACAGTCTTATCCAGTTCTACTCCAAGATAATTTATTCCTGCATCTTTAAGACCCATTCCATGCATACCAGAAGGATATCCGAGCCACATAAGCTTCTCTGCAAGATATCCATCCCATACATATCTTGGAATAATTCCATAGTAGTACAAAAATTTTAAGTCAAATTTTGCATTTCAAAAAAGAAATAATCGCTCAGATTCAAGATAATCTTTAAATAGCAAAACATTAACTGTTGTACAATCAATAACTACCTGAAAATCAAAGCATCCTAGCTGAAGAGATAACAGTTTTTTAGTATAGACATCGAAACCCTCAGTTTCAGTATCCACACCAACAATCTTTAACCTTTCCAACATACTTAAAGCTTCTTTAACAGAAATACAAGTATATTTAGTGGATTTTATTAAGGCTGGAGTGTTAGTGACTAAGTATATCATTATTCTTCAATAGTATATATCTTGTTAAAATCAATTTCATCTATTCAGAACTTATAACCATTCCAGTTGCAATAGAATCCATTGATTCTCTTATTTTCTCTATGTTGTACTTGAAGTTTCAAAATACGATCATTATAATCATATTTTGTCATTGGTTCAACTTCAAGATCAAATCCTTTAACTTTAGCTTTCATATGATATTCTATTTAGACACTCATTCATCATCATTAATGAGACAGGCATGTTCGTTAAAACCAGATTCAGTCATTAAAAATTGAATATCTGGTTATTCTACAATTACATATTTATTCATTATAGCTTCAGTTTAGTAAGTCAATCTTGTAGTTACATTCCTTAATTTCATCCCCAAGATTATCTTCTATAACTTGATAGATATCATTTTCAAGAAAAGACCAATCATCTGGAGATTTGATTTCAAAGTGGCCAAATGTAGTTACTTCTCTTATAATTTCGGAAGCAAATAGAATACCATCGAGATTTACATATAACCTATAATTATAAGTTACTTGTATATCATTCCAAGGTGCTGAAGGATCATTATCTCAACAGCTATCAGGAATATTCTTAGACATAAGAACTAATAAATAATAGAATAGGCTCATATATAGGAGTAATGCAGTAATTCATCCTACATACTCCTATATAAAGCATCTGATATAATTTAATTAAAGTTCGCATTTCATAATTTTATTTATTGCATCTTCTGCTATTTGTGCACATGTACTAGGAAGCCCTTGAAGATATACTCTAGCCATTCCAAATTTGAGTTTAATTTACGCATAAGTAAACTCTGGATTTATTAATTCAAATAAAACAAAATGTTTATCTAACCAATCCACAACCTTCCCTTCAGCATCACTAAACTCCAATCCTTCTTCTAAATGGTTCTTCCATTTATCATTAAATTCATCAACAGTCATATTAAAAATCTCCTTTCCAAACCTGATTGCATAGTAATCCTAGCTTTCTCCAACAATCGTTCACAACCTGGTCTCGATCGTCGAATACCGCAGCTACACAATATTTATCTTTAATATGTTCATTATAAATTTCAGTCTTAACAATAGCATCCTTTCTATAATCTTTTTCTTTTCTCATATAGAATAAAAAATCGCTACATGTTAAATATCTATTCAGCCATTTAAGAGTTTCTTTCCTACATACTTCGGTATCTTCACGACCTGTAACAATAATAATTTGATACATCTTTGATAAAGAGTTAACTAAATCAATGACAGGATTATTTGGAAGATCCTCATTTACTCGATGATACTCAAACGGACCTCTTCCATTCATTAATGATAAAGTTCCATCAATATCACAAATAATAGCATGAGGAAGAGTTTCATCTTGTTTAAGAATAAATCTTTCTTTAGCTGGAGATTCCTTTTCTTGGTTTACAATTTCCTGAGACATATCAGGAAAATATGTATTAAAGAACCTACGTAATACTGCCAGTCCTACTTTACGAGTTCTTTTCGTATCACGCCAGTACGCTTCATTAAATGAAATAACAAACTTTTTAAACTCTATGTCTACCTTTAGTTCAGTAGCGAGTTTAGTTAACTTATCAATAGTTTTCTGATTAAGATTAGTGGCATCTACAATAACGTTTAAGTTATGATTAATAGCTGCTCTAATAGAAAATTCTTCAATATCAGAAATATAATTTTCACGAGATGGAACCCAATATTTACCAGTTCCCTCTCTAATTTCATCTCTGGATACAATTACCCAGTTAGGCTTATCCTTTATAAACTCTTTAGCCCAGGTACTTTTACCTGAAGCAGGACAGCCTTGAAGTACGATCATCTTACTCATTATTCTCCCTCCACATTCGATACATCGGCGCAGATACTTCTAAAAATTCACTAAAAGCTTCAGTCACCTTATAAATTGATTTAAATACATCAATTCTATTCACTCTTCCCTCTTTAATTATTTGGATTCCCCATAAAGATTCTTGTATAATTTCATCATCAGATAAACTTCAAGGATATTTACAAGCTCCTAATAAACTGTTTTCTAATAATTTTCTAAGCTTTATAATATCTGGCTTTATATAGACAGATACATATTCTTTCATCTTATAGGATTTTCCAAGTAATGTGCAAACTATTGGGAGTAAACTCCCATTTTGCATTCTTTGAAACCAACACTGAGAAGAAAGATATTTTACATTATCATATTTTTCAGGAGGTTCTGGAGCATCAGTAACAATAATATATTGAAATCCAGAATCAAATAAAGAACAAGGAAGCTTATAAAAATATAAAACTTCCTTGTTTTCTTTAAGTGTCTGAATTTCTTCTTTAGAAAACGACCTCATTATTCTTGTCCTGATTCAATGTCAGCTTCTCCTTTATCAAGCATCTTAGTTTCTCTCTCAAGGAATGCTACTGACTTAAGTTTATAAACATCAATTTCACTTATTTCTCTACGAAGAACAATTCCTTCTTCGGGAACTTTATTGTTACAAAGAACAGACTCTCTCTCTAAGTATTTATCTCTTAATGCTTGCAAGAAATTTTCATGCCAATGCTCATCGGGATTCAACTCAGGAAATAGCTGTTGCGCTGTTCCATAGTAGAGCTCTTTAATACAATGAATTCCATACTTCTCACAGAAGGATTTCACTTGTTGGGTAGAAAATTCAAAAACTCTTCCTTCCACATTAGTATATGTAATTCTGTAAACAATAATGTCAAATAGTTTTGCATCATACATTTGTTTAGGAGTCATTTTTGAATACTCGTAAGTTTTAGGATCATAGATACATTGATAATCATAACCAGATTGAATCATAGATCCTGTAGGCATATATCCTACAATTTCTGCGTAGATAGAAAGCCCCTTAGATAAGTAATCCTTTAATACTTCGAAGGCAAGATTCCAAATATCATAATCGTAATATCCCTTGGTCATGCTAGGATTTAGTTCAGGATTTTTGATAACTTTTCTAGATGAACAGAATTTCTTATATTCACTTTCAGATACAGGAATTCCAAAGAATTTGGCAATCTTTTCCTTTAAAGAGAGATTTTTCTTAGTAAGTAGGTTACATAGAATCAAACTTGTTCCATGCTCTTTCCAAGAGATATTAATAATATCAGTTGGCTGAACCTTATAAATATTTTTCTGTAACTGTTCTGTATCGATGTGAAAATGGAATTGATCATCAACTATATTAAGAATTTTCTTCTTTTCTTTAGCTGAGCCATTAATTCCTCCACTAGAAGCTTTAGTAGGAATCACATATTTCCAGACAAACAATTTATCATTTACAGTATCAAATTCTGTTCCTACTAATTTTGACATTTCAACAGAATCTATAGGTTCTGCAATTCCTTCTCCAGAAAATTTACACAACTCATAGATAGGCATGATAAGCCCTTCTGATGCAAGTCCTCTTAGTTTAATACATTTTACTCGACCAGACTCTTCAAAAAATCCTTGTTTAGTAGGATCAAGATTGAGGTCTGCTTTTTTGTAAAGATTATTAACCTTCAAAAAGTCGGAATTGATAACACATTCAACAGGAAAATATACATAGATTCCCTCTGCAGAATCAATTGATGTGGAAATTATATATCCATCAACAGTTGCTAACTTTAGACGCTCAGCATTAGGGTGAGGTCTAAATGAATCAATTTGTACAATCTTAGCAAGGTAGTTAGGATTGCAATCTTTGCTTCTCGTTAATTTCATAAACGAACTTTTTATATTTGTATAATGCTAATTTTAATGTAGTTAAAGCTTGTTCTAATCCAGCTTTATCATCAAGTAGTATATTACCATAGGCTTTCATAGAATACCCTGGTAAGAAAGGTTCTGCAGGATTGACATCAGTAAATTCTAATCCTACAGATTTACAATAATTTACAGCTTCCTTTAAACGGGCCCCAGATCTACAGGTCCATAGAACTACCGTAGCTCCTAGTTCTTGGGCTTTAATTAAAGTATTAATTATGTCTTTACAAAGAGCTTCAGAAGCTGTATTATACGGTTTAATTGTATCATCATAGTCTACAAGAATTCTAACTCCTTTATATTTAATTCAAGCCTGATACAATTTCTCTACATAAATATCTAAATTCATATTAGAGATTCGGTTGCCCAAATTTTAGATACCAATGAATCATATAAATTAATATATTTTTCATCCACATATTCGTACCCTTCTTCATCAACTCTGAACACTCCCTGTTCAAAATTTCTATAAAGAAAGTTAATCACTCTTTCGTGAACCCTTAATTGATTTATTTCCATAGAGCGTTCGTTTTGTAAAGATAGTTTTCAAATCTTCATAGCTAACTGGAGTAAAATTATTTCTGTCTACTCCTACATCGTACTGATTCCATGGTGCATTTTTAGCAATTACAATGTCAAATCCTGTTCCTTTTAAATCAGGAGTGCTATGAATATGCCCATGCAAGTTACAAATACTTCTGTTGATTCCTGCCCATGTAGCTAAAGGATAATGAGTCATGATAAAAGTTGAGTAGTCTTCTAATTCTGTATCATAAATAGATACTTGCATCATGTCTCCTACAGCTTCAAAACACTCAGTAGGAATATCATCACTTCTATCATGATTGCCTTGAATAAGATATTTTCTACCTTTAAGAGCATTAGCTATTTGGCGCCATTTACTTTTATCTGCAAAAGCAAAATCGCCCAAATGAAAAACTATATCATCCTCACTAACCACTTTATTCCAGTTTTGAATCAATGCATGATCCATTTCTTGAATACTATTAAATGGACGATCACAATACTTAATTATGTTACCATGACGAAAGTAACTAATGAGTGTCGCTGGTGAAAAACACCTTGCGACACCCTAAATCCTCCTTATTAAATATTATTTTTAACATAATTTACTTACAATATATACTTAGATTCTTAAATAGCTTTGAGATCTGTTTATCGAGCCCTTTAGCTTTAGAACTTTTAAATTTGTTTACACAATCATAAATATAATAGATAATTGATTCCTTACTTTTTGCCAAAATTAAAGAGGAAAGTTCTTCATCAGCAGTAGTCTCTTTAATTGGGTATACAATCGTTTTCATTAGATTAGAATCTAATAGCATCTTATCTATTAAACCCTGATTACATTTAGGAGCAATAGAGGGATTTACGCTCCAATCTAGATCTTCTTCTAGATAGTCAAACAATACTGAATTATTAATTATAATAAATTCATTTAAATCAGCAATAATTGTAACCAAAGGTGGTTCCTTAAAAGATTTTAAGTAAAATAAAACTTGAATAAAAACCTTAACTAAGCTAACTCTATTATTAAAGTTTTCATTATATTTGAATTCCACTAAAACAGGGATCCCCCCCCAAATAGAAGTATGAATTACAGTTATTTTTCTGTTCAGGAGTAATTCCAAACTGTGACTTGAATAAATTATTGTAAACGATAGCTACATCTGATTCTACCTTACAACTTTGTAAATCTGTATATAGTGACATAATATTAAAAATAAGCCTCAAATTTCGATTATAATTTTAATTGGAACTACCTCTTCAAAATAATAATTTAATCAAAATTTGAGGTATAAAAATTACGAATTTATGTGTTCTAAGATAATCGAAGACTCAACTTTTTCTCCAAATTCTTCCATACAAGCATCTTGAAAAGCTTTAAAGTTTTTCTTGTCTTTTGTAATAGAAAGCCTATTAAGGTATTGTAGAACGACATTCTTAGGAACACTTACAGGAAGGAAGGGATGAAGAATAACCATCTCTCGATTTTCAGCTGCAAAGAGTTCCAGGTTCTTATCCTTGTAAATCTCACAAGTTTCCTTTCGTTTATTAAACATCTTTTTAATAATCTCAGTATCAGTTTCTCCAGATTTCTCCTTCATATAAACATACTCAGATTTGATGTTTCTAAATGCAATAAGCATTTTGTGATTTTGTTCTTTCATATACTTTTCAATATTTGAATTTACAAAATCAATAAAAGAAATGTTATTCATCGATTATTTTAAATAATTTTTCAATAATTTTATCTACTTTAAGCATAGCTTCATCATATGCTTCTTTAGCTACTTTCTTCCCATTTATATAATATTCAGGAAGTTTTTGACATACATCTTTAACAACTTTCTCATCCTTTGTTGCTTCAGATAGTTTCTCCAGTATATCAGACTCCATGATATTTCCTGTAACGGAATTAACAACCTGTCCCGAGCCTGATTCACGTATATAATCTCCAGATTCAATTCGTTCTCTGACAAACTTTTCTTTAGCATCCTCTTCAAACTCTTTTACATCAGGACGATCTACTATTTTCCTTTCTGGATATTGATCATCAAGATAAATATTAAAGTCTTCTATAGAACATGTAGGATATTCTGCATATCTTTGAATTGCTAAAGCTCTACTTAATCCAACAGAATCAATTAGCATTTGAGTATATAAATTATATAATACTTTGTGAGCAGCTAATTTAGATATATCTATTCCTGATTCTTTTAGATCATTTACTTCCTTGTAATAATCAATTAGTTGATTAATAATGTTTTCTAAATTTTTATTCATAATTTTCAAATATAACCTCCTGCACTTTTTGTAGGTTTATCTTCTCAACAACAATCAGAAATATGCTGATGAGGAATCTTAGTCTCTCGTTCTGCAGCTCTGATAGATTCATATTCTCGAATAAACTGTAAATCAAGAGTATATTGCAAAACTTTCTTTTTTATTTTATTTTTCCGCAATGATTGAAGTGCTTTAGTTTTATCAGAATGATGTTTTCCTCACATTGGATGCAATTCTCCAATAAAATGTTTATCATAAAAATAATTATTTTTACCAGACATTTGCTCACTTAATGTTTGTTTTCATTCTTTAGAATGACGAGGTTTATGTACTCCTAGGGTTCCTTCTCCTCCATCTGTTATATTATAACATATACCACCTCTTTTATAAAAAGCAATTAATTCCTTTTCATAGGTACAAGCCTCATCATGACTTAATCCTTCGTGTAAAATTTCATGTGTAAAATTCTCTCATCCATGCTTTTGTATAGCTTTAATAAAGTATGGATTTGAAGCATATTTATGTATACCATTTCCCCAGCGTCTTTTTGGAAGATCTGATGTGATTCCAATATATACTTTACCACTAGGACTTGTATGACGATAAACAATTCATGCTTTAGAGGTCATCTGAATATCTAACTGTTTTGAAACAAGGAAGGTTTGGTACTGGAGTATTTGTTTTAGTCATTCCAAAATGTTTTACAGTACCCATTTGACCTTTTAATTCTTCAATGTGATCACGATATCATTGTTTTAAAGCTCTATCTCCCATAGGCTTAGCCTTGAATTGATATCCTTCTTTAGTTTCCATTAAGAAACATAAATCCTCATCTCTGAGGCCATCTACTAAATCTAGAATTTTATATTCGTGATCTTCAAACATTTTAAGTTTAATCATACGAGTATCTCGTGTGCCAAACTTGTATTCTTTATCTGGATTTCTGATCACTAAACCTTCTCAACCATCATTAACATATTGATCATGAAGAGCTTTCATATTTAACCATCCAGATACTTTTACATGTTTAACCATTACAATTTTGTCAGAATCAGAGACAGCTTTCTCAAAATCCTCTAAAATCTTTAATCTATCCTTAAATTTTACATCAGGGATAGCCAAATCGTAAACATAATATTTTAATTGTTTGTGTTTATCATCTAGGGTTTGAAGTCTGACAATACCAGAAATATATGATAAGGGCAACCCATGCACATATAATTCTCCATCTAATCATATATTTGGATTCTCTTTAAGTCACTTCATCACTTTTGGATCCTTCCTAATATAGTTAGCTGCGACATCATAGTTATTTCCTCCCCTTGAAGAAGTCACAACTTCAGAACCATTCCAATGCATAAGGCATCGTGTTCCGTCTATTTTTGTTGAGCCATAAAATTCATGCTCAAATGTTGAGGTGGCTACACCATCAAAGCTTTTAGCCAACATTGGTTTGGGAGCACCAGATTGGTCTGTGGTTATATCTCCAAGTAGTTTTCCTGGATCATCTATATCATCCAGTGATTCGATTTTAAAATCTCGAATATTTTTATATCCTTTATCAAGATATTTTTTAACATTACTGTTATATTCTAACTTAACTTGTTCTGCAGCTGTACGCTGTGCCTTTCCTCTTTTAACTTCAATAATAGGCTGATTAGTTACTTTGCCCCCTCATTGAGATGTTTTCCTAATAATTAGAAAGCTATGAGTTGTGTCATTCCATTCATAAGAAATATCAACAACTCTAACTTTTCCTCTAGAATCTCTAGAAATTAATATATCATGCATTTAAATAAGCATACTAATATTATTACGAGTTCTGGATAAAGCTACATATTGTAGTTGCCTTAACTCTTCTTTATTTTTACAGGTAAATAAATTACCCATATCTATTAATATGTTATCATAATTTGAACCCTGAGATTTATGAACAGATAGACAGTAACCATAGTCAAGAGTTTTCTTTCTTACGGTTCTATTTCCATAGACTAAATCAACAGGGGTAGTAAAAGATTCCATAACTCGAAAATACTCTTTCCACAATTTTGATGCTACTATTTTTGAACGCGCTTGAATTGCATCTAAACGCATTAGTTCTATATATGCAGCTAAAGCAGTTAAGTCTTTCTCATTAGTATCTCTTGAAATAATAAATATTTCATCCTCTGAATATTCTGTGTTAATTGGGCGAAGGGTCAGATAATATCCTTTATATGTAATGTATCCCAACTGACAATGTCCAGGAGTTATATTTGTTACAATGTACTCTGCTGAGTTTATAATTTCAAACTCCATAGATTTGAACATCCGTTTATCTTTATAACTACAGGTATCATATCCCATCAAAATTTCTCCAACATTATATTCAGAGTCATTATGAAATATAGAATCCCGCAAAATGTGATTAAATGCTTCTACTCTTTTGTTAGTATATGCAAGTAATTTAACAACTCCAGGATTACCAGAATCTACAGAATCTTTAAATAGATGTGATGCAGAAGAAACAAATTTTCTCCAATGATGATATATTACAAGATTTCCTTCAGGAGAACGAATTTCATAAAATTGCTTAATAGAATGATCTCTGAGAGTATTTAAGATATCCAACAGAGGATTATTTTCTTGTTGCCTATATACTTTATTTAAAAAGCATTGATGATTACATTGAAATGGTTTTGATAACTCCTTCTCTTTAACTGGATATAATTGTTTATCATCTCCAGTATAAATCACCTTACATTGTTTAACCTTAGCTCTTTCTTTAATAAACTCATACAACTCTGAGTTAATCATAGAACATTCATCGATGATTAGAACTCCATTCAATGGAATGCCAGAAGAAATTGAATTGGCATTCCATTGAAGATCTTTAAAATCCAAATTAATTATATCAATAGTAGGTTTTAAAGTTAAGAGTTTATGAAGAGTCACAACATCGCGTTCAGTATAACCATGTAATACTCCACATGCTTTATTTGTTGGGGTTGCTAAAATATAAGGAATACATTGCCTTTCCAAGTAAAGTACAATCAGTTTAGTTATAGCAGATTTTCCACTTCCTCCAGGGCCAGAAAGAACTAACTCATCAAACCCTTTCTTACGTAAAAAGGTAAAGATTGAAACTAATACATCTACTTGTTCATCTCCAAGTTCAAAATTAAGAAATTTATCCTGTAGATTATAGATAGTTTGCAATAAATCATCTCGTAGAGTTTGTGTTATTTCTTTTGTAGTCATTATTTTCCTGTTGAACCAAATCCACCATCGCCTCTAACAGTCTCAGACAATTTCTGAACCTCATTAAAACTAATTAATGGAATTGGTATAATTATAATTTGTCCTACTTTATCTCCAACACCATAGCAAGAAAAATCAGCCTTTATACGTAATATAGGTACCTTACTCTTTAATTCCTCTTGAAATTCTACATCAGTTACTACAAAATTTCTTTTGGGAGTAGGGTTAATAATTCTTCGATAACGTAATTTGATTTCTCCTCTATATCCAGAGTCTATTACACCTACTGAATTACAAAGCTGCAAATCTTTTTTACTATTAGAACTTCTAGGAAAGATTAAACCAACATAGCCTTCAGGGATTTCAACAGCTAACCCAGTTCCATATTCAATGTAATGCTCATTACTATGATCAACTGAAGTAGCAACTAAATCCATTCCAGCATCACCCTCCTTAGCATAGGTAGGTATTACTGCTTCAGGAACTAATTTCTTTATATTTACTAGCATAAAAGAACTGCAATAAAGAATAATATCCATACTGCAAGGTTCATTTTAGTTTTAGAACCATTTAGTCTGAAATCTTTTACAGTATCTTCCAGCACCATTGCCATTTTATTTCTAAGGTCATCATTTCCTAACGCTATTACACGTGAAAGAATTTCTAACCCTAAAAAGATAAGGATAATAATTTTTAACATTGTGTCTTATTATTAATTTGAACTACATATGATATATCTAAGTCATCTTGCAGTTTTCCATCATTAAACTTTAATAAGTTATCTCTTTCTTCTAAGTACCTCTCTAGTACTTCTTGTTCGTTCTCTGCTGTAATCACAAGATCTAACGATCCATAAACAGGAATATGGAGAGTATATTTAGGCATTTATTAAAATCATTATATTTTTCTTCTGTATTTAGCAACTTTTACACATAAATCCACAAACTCTTCATCACATAAACTCCCTTTCATCATATTAATTCTTTTATCCACTAATTGAATATTATCTAAAGTATATCCTTTATAGGAATCCTTTCGATCAATTGAAAGATTTTGTTCTTGAAGGGTCTTAGTTTTATCAGGCTCTAAAGATATACCAGAAAAGCAACATTTATGTTGTTGATCTTCATATACTTTTATTATATCCTCTATAGAAAGGTCAAATGTAAGTTGTGGACGTCTTCCTCGGAAGCGTCTTGTAGTTATTCCATTTTTTGCGTGTAAATACTTATGTATTAAGACACTATTTGTTTGAACTGTTCCGTTTTGCCCTAAAAAGGATTTCTTGCTACAACTTTTACATGCTAATGTTTTTCCCTGTTTTACTAAGGTTGCTTGTTTTCAAGCAACCTTTCCACAGCTACATTGACATTCTCAATATATATTTCTATTTTTAGATCCAGGTGTTATTTCGCTACCTAATTTTATTTTAGAAGAAATAACAGTTCACTGACCAAATTGTTTTCCAATAGGAGGAACTTCTCTTAAAGATTGCCTTCTTTTAGGAGCTCGGAGTTTTATATTGTTTAATAATAAAAATTTCCTGACTGTTTCTGGAGAAACACTATATTTGTTTCCAAGCTCTAAAGTAGAGGCACCATCTATATAATCCTTGATTAAATTTGTGCCTTTTAGTTTTTCTATAAATTTTTGCCTCATAATTTATTATTTTATATACAAAAATAATAATTAAATTTTGATGTACAAAGACTTATAGAAAAATATCTATACAGTGTGTACAACTACCCACAACGACTAAATCCACAATTTTTACATATAGTACATCCCCCTTCGTATATCAAATGCTCACCACAATCTGGGCAAACTTCATGTGAAGCAACTCCATCAACTATAAAAGTTTTAATAGCACGCTTTACACCATTCTTCCAAGTATTTAGAGTATCTGACTCAAAATGCATTCCATCAATAATCTTAACTACCTTATCTAATTCAATACCACCTCTTAATAAAGCAGATATTAATTTAGCGTAATTCCAGTATTCTTGATTAAAGATGCGAGACAATCCTCCTAAACGGTTAGTATACCCATATTTATCAGTATATTGAAAATCATATCGTTTACCTAAAGAGTCTTTTACTTTGATAATTTCACCTTCAGTTATTGAGGTAGGAATCGGGAAATCTTCAATGTTATTAATTCCAGTAAAGATTTCATAAGGCCTTCCGTCAATGAGACCTACAAATGCAATCCAATTTTCAGAACCATTCTTAAATCTAATTAGTTTAGCTTCAACAGATTCAGGACGTTTTAGGCATTCTTTAATTACGGGATTCTTTGATAAGACTGCACCCCTTTTGCATCCAGAACGATAAACTGTAACACCCTTTAAACCTTCCTCCCAAGCTAATCTATAAATAGCTTCTACATCATCAATAGTAGCTGACTCTGGAAGATTTATGGTAGAAGAAATAGAAGCATCAATAAACTTCTGTAAAGTTGCTTGAACTTTAATTCTTTCTCTATATGGAATCTGTTCTGATGTAACTACATACTCGGGTAAAGTTTCTTCAGAAAACCCTTCATCAATAAGCTTCTTTATAATTGGGGTATATACTTTATAATACTTTTCCTCATTTACCAATGATTCAGTTTTACGTGTATATGAAGTTGCAAAAATTGGTTCGCAACCTGTGGATACTCCTAACATAGTTGCAATACTGCCAGTTGGGGCACAAGTAAGTAATTGAGAATTGCGTAAACCATACTTACATATATCATCATGCAAACTTTGGAAACGTAAGTCATTCATATCCCCAGAATCTAAATTCTTAAAGAAAGGAGTTCGTATAACGTAATCACGATTAAATTTAGGATATGGTCCACAGTTGGCAGCTAAAATAGAAGAAGTCTCTAGAGCAGTCATAATTAATTCATGTCCAATTGACTCTAAAATGGATCTAGAAGTAGTACTACCATATTTAACTCTTAATTTAATAAGCATGTCAGCCAGACCCATAACACCAAGGCCAATTTGCCTTCACTCTGCTACAGAATCCCTTTGTTCTTGTAAAGGATGTAAAGGAAGACCCTCATCAAGAACTTCATTCAAAGCAATAACTGCAACTTGAATAGTTTCTCTTAAGGAACTAAGGTCAAGTTTTCTTTCTTTTGTAACAAATTCTGCAAGGTTTATGCTTCCAAGAAGACAACTCCCTCCAGCTGGCAGAGGTTCTTCAGCACAGGGATTTACTCCTGCATAAGAAAATTCCTTATTATTTGATAATAAATTCCAGCTAGTTATTCTATCCCAAAACAATATACCAGGTTCGGCATAATCCCAATTCATTTGAGCAAGCTTTCTAAAAATAGGATATGCTTCTACCTCTTTAGTAATTGTTTCACCAGTATCAGTTACGAATTTCAATATTAAAGTTTCACCTTTAGTAACTGCTTCCATAAATTTGTCACTAACTCTAACAGAGATATTAGCTTTTGTAACTTTATCTAAGTCAGACTTAATCTCAATAAACTCTTCAAGATCTGGATGATCACAAGAAATAGAAATCATTAGTGCTCCCCTACGACCACTCTGACCAATCAGTCCAGTAATATATGAATAGAAATCCATAAAGCTTACAGCTCCAGAAGTAGTTTTTGCAGCATTACTAACTTTTGCTCCAGAAGGTCTCAAATTAGAAATATCAATTCCACAACCTCCCCCGTAGCTGAATGTTCTTGCTAGCTTTGCCCCACACTCAAAAATAGATTCAAGATTATCTTCAGGAGGAGCAACTACATAACAGTTTGAATATGTTATTTTTCTATTTTTATCAGATAACCCTCTATTAGCAAGGATTCTACCTCCAAAAATAAATTTTTTAGCTCTGATCTGTTCTTCTACGATTTCATTACCTCCAGAAACTCTTTTGAACCAATCGTCTAGTGATTCATCTTCAAACCTATATTTATTCTTCCAGATAGTAATAGCTAATTCGTCATTATTTAACCACTGTTCAACTGTCATTATTTTAATCCTAATAATAAATTAATTAGCATAGTTTTCTCAAACTTATTGCAAATATCTTTTTTATCATCTGCAATTAGCTGTGCAAATGAATTATATGTATTAATTACAGATGAGTCCTTATCACCAACATAATAATCACTTGATGTATTTATATAAATGTTATTATAAGCCTTAACAACATTTGTTGGAGACCATTTAACCTTTCCTCCAAAGTCATTTTGCCATACTGCAAATTGACATTTTTCAATCCAAGAACCTAGTCTTGTATAACGATCATTTTCTTTGGTAGATAAAGTATCGTTTTTATATTTCTTGAGTTTAACTTCAAAGTCACTTGTAAAACTCATTAAGTTTTGAATTGGAAGTGTAAAAGTCTCTGCTGGCTTAATTTCATTAACTACCAATCAATTTGGATCAAATGCAATTATTGAATTAGTAGTATTATTAAACATCGCTTTATATACTTTATAAATAGGTCTTCTTATGTCTAAAGAATATGCCAAAGTATATATTTCATTATACTCATCTATTTGAGTAGGCATGATTGCCTGTACTAATACCCTGTTATAGGTAATATCCTCTCCTTCTTTATCTGTAGTAACTTGAGAGGGAGGGATAGCTTCTATTCTATAAGTAGAAGTGAATTTACTCATTTCTTCAATAAAAGGCTTTACATAGTCTTCTGTTGAAAGAAAATCTTTTGAATTAATTCGTGTTGATTTGCCACTAAGCAGCTTGTCTAAGGTAATTTCCATTAATCTTATGACCTCTTATTTTGTTTATTAACTGAAAATCTGGAGTTTTAACATTTCTCAAATCTCTAGGAGATAATGTATAGGAATCCTTCAATGCAGCATCTATTAATATTGATTCTAAATCAAAGGCAGACTGTTTGTCTAAGCATGTTGATGGAAAGGTCAATATATAACGATTTGGGTCTAATTTAAGATGGTCACTAAATAAGTCATTTTTATGATTTAGCGCACGCTTACCTGTTTTTCTTCACCCTACTGGGTAAAGGCCCATTCCTATATATTTGATAGCGTAGGGAAAGGATCATCCACAAAGGGTTGTATCATGTTTACATCATGAATCTAGTAATACATAAACACAATATTCTCCTCCTAAATGAAATTGATCAATAAAAGAGGAACTATCTCCTGGTCATACTCCTAAGAATCCACAAGATGTGAATAGTGGATGTTTAAATATATCTACTGTCATAAATCTTAAAAAATAAGCAGGATTGGAATTTAATCCAACCCTGCTTTCTCTAAATATAGTTTAATTAAAAACCACTCTTTTCGTTACCAAAGACAATGTAACGACCCTTTTGTGCGGACTGCGAAGGTACATAATCCAGCTCGAAGGTTATTTCCTTACCATCCTTAACATGGTAAACAATAACTGCTACCATATCCTGCTTATAAGTAAGCATCAGTTTCTTAGCAAGCTTCTCAGCCTCGCCCTTGTTCTTAGCAGTACCAACTACCTCATCAGTTGCTTTCAGACGAATCTCAATAACACGCTTCATCTGACGCTTGCCCTCATTAGTTACGTTCTTGTACTTATAAGGACGTTCACGAGTGTCTTTCGAACCTGGGGTAATTGCAATTACCAGACCAACACCCTCTACATCAGTCAGACGTTTCTTATCCAGCATGTCAATGCAGAACCCTTCGAATTCTTTACCTGAAACAGGTGAACCTGCATTCTTCCACGACTGTGATACATTCTGCGTTACTTTGAGACCATACTCATTCAGCGCAGTTGCTTTTGCTTCCTCAAGGCTATAAGCCGAAACTTCATACTTTTTCATTCTTTAAAACATTAAAATTAAACATTAATTCATATTATTTTTCCGATTGTGATACAAAGATAATACTAAAATTATGAATCTGCAAATTCTCTATAAAATTTTAAGAAAATAAATTCTAAATTTACTCTTAAAAATATTTGTAGATTAACTAAATTTTATATTATCATCGAATCCTTCAATCTGGCAGACACCAACCATCTTCAATAGACGTTGGAATTCTTTTTTGCCAGCAGTAAGCTGACTTTTGGACACTCTAAATACTCCAGCTCTATTCTCACCCACTGTTTCTACAGCAATGATATTAGACGAAATATTCCAGGTTTTGTCCACGTTAAACTCCTTTTTACATAGATGAAACAGCATCCACATATACATCATTATTGTTCATATAATTTCGCTACAATTATACGGAATCCTATTCTCCTATATATTTCTATATAGATCAGACTATATCATAACCTTTTCAGGTTCCTCCCGTTTCGACTCGCTTGAGCCTACTCTACTTGATTCACTTTCGTGTCTTTCGATAGTCGTTGAGCTTTTATTAAAATGTATGTTGTATAACCTATTTATATGAGATCAAAAATCTGTTGTCGTAAGGTCACTTTTCATACGATTACAAATTTTGCAACAAGGAACACAATTATCTTTTATATATCCTATATTAGAATCTATTCTATCTATACCATTGAATTTAGCTTCTTCAGAAATAGTTTTCCTTTTTCCAGACTTATTTCATACATTGTCTGAAGTTGGCTCACTACCACAGTAATAACAAGGTTTAGTTACTAAATCTGAGAATTCTTCAAGTGTTAATTCAAAAGCTTTATATTTCCTTTTTGCAGATTTATTTTGATCTTCTATCTTAGATTTATAATAATTATAATATCTATCTGTTATAGAGTATACTAATTGTCCCTTTCCACTAGGACGATTTTGAGTAGCATTAGGATGTGTACAGTAATAACATTTTGTGGTTTTGTGTCTTTTTATATTACCTATACTCTGCACTTGTACTTTTCCACATATAATACACTCAACTTCTCAATTACTCCCTCCAAGAAATTTACGTAACTTATAACAAGTACCTATAATTTCTCCTACTGAATATTTTCTTGGTCTAGCCATACATTTTAAAACTTAGTTTCTGATTAACTTGTCACTACAAATATAAGATAAATTATTATAAATACAAAATATCCACTTTGTATTGATTTAGTTTTCCAGAAATTAAAGAGGTTTGCATATATTATCTCTAATATATGGGGCATGTATTATGTTTACCCATTTGTCTTGCATAATGATAATGCACAAATGAACCATACTCTTGCATGAAAAATCCTATTGGCTTTCCTGTGGTTTTGAGATCGTTCAAAACCAATTTTTTGGAATCCTCATCGATAGTCCAGTTGTCTGCTTTCATCTTTAATTTGAGAATTGTACTCTTCCCATTATATTCACACTTGACATCCATAAAAATTGCATCTTCATTATAAGAAGCAATAGCATCACCAAATATATCAGTTGGACGTATAAGTTTCATTGCTCCACTATGTGAATTCAAAGAGTTTAAACAATTAACGCAAACTTCTCTATCCCTACTTGATAAAATAATCTTATCTGTATTTTCAACTGTCTTACTTTTTATATAGTATGACAGTCCTTTAGAGATAATTTGTTTGATTCTGTTGGCTGTTAAACTATTTGCATAGTAACCAACTTCATTACAAGCTAAAACTATTGAGTCATATATACCTTTTCCTTCAGCTCTTTGCTTCATTATATAATCACATACATCACCAAGTTTAGCAGAAGGCCTTCCCAGATCCTCCTCTAATGAGAAGGATTCTGGTTGTAAAAAGACCTCATGAATAGCTGAACCTAACTGCAATGACCGTGTAGTTTCTTGTTGTATACCATTTTTATACTTCGAAGGACTACCACCTTGACTAGGATTAATATACTTCAATCTAGAATTAGAAATATATTCGCTATACTTACTTGAAAAGTATTCTTCATCAGAAATTTTCAACCTCTTGACTGTATGTAATAGTGGGATTAACTTAACATCTGATAATTTTATATCCATAATTACTTAATCGGAATATCAAGGTTATAAATTCTCCTATGACCAACATTATAATATTGATTATGAGGAGCATCCATTAAGTAGCAAAAGATTCCAGCATCAGTTGCTTCCTTATAATTTTCATATTTCAATTTGTTATCATATAGGCTCTTTATCCTATATTTCTATACTTTCATTTATTTGTATAGTTCAGACTATCTCTTCAGTAACCACTAAGTATTGATATACATAGGTTACTGCTCCGCACTCGTGGTAGTTCATTCTCTTCAGCATCACCTGTTAAGACAGTATCTACTAGTCGTTGATC
>OHFV01000010.1_pt1 | contig 106772 bp, 79 predicted proteins | sample 1567611 | NCBI WGS metagenome assembly OHFV01 (sample SAMEA3879532, study PRJEB24766) | human gut metagenome | biome: human-associated habitat; feature: feces | place: USA | collected 1985/1987
TACTCTCAGTATCCTGATCTGTATACTTCTCAGGAACGATATTTTTCTCCTCAAGGTAGAACACAACTTCATTTACACTTTCCTTCACATCAACAAGATCAAAGTAGTCTAAAGTGCCTTCAGGAAGAAGAAGGCGATAACCGTTTAACTCCATAAGCTATGAATTTGGAGACAAAGATAACAATTTATAAATTTACCCCTCAGGTTTTTACATTGACCCGACTTTATTCGGTTCTATTCTTCCCTCCCGAATGAACGGTATTCCAACGGAGTAAGCCCTGTCCGTTTTTTGAAGAATGAAAAGAAGTACTCAGTAGATTGGAAACCTAAAAAGAAAGAAATCTCTTTTACTGACTGAGAAGTACCTACCAACAATTGCTTTGCCTTACGGAGTTTCAATTCTTGAAAATATTTGGCCGGTGCATAACCAGTATATTCCTTAAACACCCTGCGGAACCATGAATAACTGATATTCAGCCGCATCGCCAGTTCTTCCGGATCAACATTGCCCGAAACATTCTCGTTCATTATAATCTTTGCCTGCTCTATCTTCTGGTCAACATCGCTCATCTCAAAGACCTTGTTTTTAGAGATAGAAAGAATCATCCCGATTATATGCAACACAATGCCGGAAAGATACTGTTGTGCGGAAATCTTGTCCGCTTCGGCCACCGCAAGAGCACGGGAGAATAAAGATACCAACTCCTCATTGATTCCCACCTCCAATATTTGCTGTTCTTGGGATAAAAAAGAATTAGCCACAATCGCATCTATTGCCGGACCTTCAAATCCGATATAGTATTCTGTCCAACCGGTCTGCCGCAACGGTCGATACGTATGCCACTGTCCGGGAAACAACACCATCAACCTTCCTTTACAAACCTGCTTTTCTGGAGTAGAATCGGATGAGAACAGGCCGCGTCCTTTAGTAATATAAACTAGCTGGTATTCACGAAGCACCCTGCCTTTTTCCGCATTAAAAAAATAGCCGGAAGGATGCTCTTTCAACGGGTAAGGAGAATCGGGCGGGATAGACTGATAGCCGACTGTATTCACCCATAAACCGAACTTACGGTCCATGTCATTTACTATTAAATACTTGAATTCAAGCCCTAAACTTGTATCATCGGTCATGCCCATATCCTTACATACGATTTCTTTAATGTTTTCCACAGCAGACAAATGTACAAAAAAAGAGTGCATCGTATACAACCGACGCACTCTTTTTTTAATCAATCCATGTGGAAGACCTCCGGCAAAGGAATCGTAACCGGCGAATTATCCTCATTTACTTCCATGATATCCGCCATATAATCCCACCATTTCTGCACAATCGGATTGGCTCCCATATCTTGCGAGGACTCTTCTCCTCTTGTTTTCTGACAGGCGAAAAGAATATTTGTATCTTTATCCCAATAGATAGAATAATCATATACTCCACCATCGGACAACATTTTTTTCAGCTCCGGCCAAATGGCTGCGTGCCTTTTCTCATATTCTTTCTCGAACCCGGGTTTCAAGAACATCTTAAAAGCTTCCCGTTTCATACGCTTTCTCCTATCAATCAAAATGCTTTATGATACAGAGCCTCAATATCCGCTACTGAAGTCAGACGAGGATTACCACCCGTACAGACATCATTGAAAGCCGCTACCGCCAAAGCAGGAATATCTTCTTCCTTCACATTAATTTCATGCAACTTCTGCGGGATACCGATACTCAACGAAAGAGCCTTCACTGCTTCTATTGCCGCTTTCACTCCTTCTGCCTCACTCATTCCGGCAGTATCTACCCCCATTGCTTTCGCAATATGAATATATTTCGGAGCCGCCGGAGATTCAGCATTGTATTCCATCACGTAGGGTAACAGCAAAGCATTTGCCACTCCGTGAGGCGTATCATAGAAAGCTCCCAACGGGTGAGCCATCGAGTGAACAATTCCCAGACCGACATTCGAGAATCCCATACCGGCGATATATTGCGCCTGCGACATTGCTTCGCGGGCCGCCACATCCTTACCGTTATCCACAGCCGCCTTCAAATTCTGTGCAATCATTTCAATCGCCTTCAATTCAAACATATCACTCATAGCCCAAGCACCCGGAGTAATATAACTCTCGATGGCATGAGTCAAGGCATCCATTCCCGTCGCAGCAGTCAGCCCCTTCGGCATGGAGTACATCAATTCAGGATCTACGATAGCCACAGCAGGAATATCGTTCGGGTCTACACACACCATCTTCTTACGTGCATCTTCATCGATAATCACATAATTGATAGTAACTTCGGCAGCCGTTCCGGCAGTAGTAGGCAGTGCGAAAGTAGGTACCGCTTTATGCTTGGTATCAGCCACACCCTCCAAAGACTTCACATCGGCAAAATCCGGGTTATTCACAACGATACCGATTCCCTTAGCAGTGTCAATAGAAGATCCGCCGCCCAAAGCAACGATAAAGTCTGCACCGGAAGCTTTGTAAGCAGCCACTCCGTTCTGTACATTAGCAATAGTAGGATTGGCTTTTACATCACTATAAAGTTCGTAAGGTATCTGATTGTCGTCAAACACTTTAATGATTTCGGCAGCCACACCAAACTTGATCAGATCCTTATCCGTTACAAAAAAAGCTTTCTTAAAGCCACGTCTGGCTGCTTCTACAGCAATTACACTCCGGCAGCCTGCACCGAAGTAAGAAGTTTCATTTAAAATAATGCGATTCATGGTTGTTTATTGGTTTATTTTATTTAGGAAGATTGAAAGCAACAGTCATTTCCTTCATCTGTTCCTGACTCATACCATCCGGTTCGAAGCCCATGTTCTTGGCTGCAATATAGATCAAAGCAGATTTATTCAACACATCAATCTGGTCGAATGCCTGCATCGCATCGCAATCTACTGCAAATACGCCATGTTTTTCCCACATCACAACATCGTAATCCTGCAACTCCTTAATGGTAGCTTCCGCCAGTTCTACAGAACTAGGCAATTTATAAGGAATGATACCCAAGCCACGCGGGCAGAATGCCTTTGTTTCGGGAATCATGCTCCACAACATATTGGTAGCCACATCTTTTTCCAGAAACTTCTTACAATGTGTCAGGGCGATCAACTCAATCGGGTGCGTATGCACAGATGCTTTATAAGGAGAGTTTTTGCTCAACAGGTCATTGTGCACACTCAGGTGAGAAGGCAATTCCGATGTCGGAGCCACCGCCTCATCAGCGATAATCACATAGCTGGCACAGTCATCCAGAATACGGATAACCGAACCATTCTCCATCGGCCAACGAGCTAAATCACGCATACGCTTATTAGTTCCCTTGCAGTAGAAATAACATCCTTTCAGATAAGGAAGAGTCACACCGATAGATTTTACTTCGCTGATCGGTTTCATCTGACGGATTTCATCGTCTACAAACTCTGTGATATTAACAGTGATATTACCACCGTTACGTTCAGCCCATCCTTTCTGCCACAAGTATCCGGCAACTTCTGCTACCTTGTTTACTTCTTTGGCAAGTCCCGGACGATTCTCTAAAATTGATTTCATTATATATATTTTTTAATTGTATACGGATTACATAGATTTCGCCGCAAGTTATAAAAAACTGCGTAATCTCTGTAATCCGTACCTATAAATTTTAAAACAAATTTGGGAACACTAATGAGAAGATAAGTACGATCAGACCAGCTATCAGCACAGTTATAGTCTTATTTGATACTCCTTTCCATTCCTTCAAAATGATTCCCCAAACATTACTGAAAGTTACATTCAATGCCATCAGTATACACCAGGAAAAAGCCAACAATACAGGATTTTCTGTCAAGAAACTTTTACCCATTTCCAATCCGAAGAATTGCATATACCACAACACACCTGCCAAGGCGCAGAACACCAGATTATTGCCCCACACTTTTCCTTTGGCATAGTCACCCATTGACTTATTAGCCACATTCTGTTGCAGACAATAAGCGGCATTCGTCAGAAATCCGCCAAGAGTAACCAGGAAGATTACCGGAAGACCGGCATAAAGCCCTTCTACTCCACCGGCTAGAGCCTCATTCTTGATAGGAGTTCCCGCATCCAACCCCAAGGCAAAGCAAGCGCTCATGACACCGGCAAGGAGGGCAACCAACAACCCTTTTGTCAGCGCAAAGTCTTTTACGGCAGCACGTTTTTCTTCTTCACTCATGTTTTGTGCACGCAAGCTACCGGCATAGCCGATAATAGCGATACCCGCCAATGTGATGCAAACACCCAACAACAGAATCAACCCGTTACCTTCAAACAAATTTGTGCCTGCAAAAAGAGCCGGAAGAAGAGTTCCGAAACCGGCACAAGTACCCAACGAGATACTCTGCCCTAGCGCAACCCCCAGATAACGCATGGAAAGTCCGAAAGTCAATCCTCCTACTCCCCACAATATACCATAAAAGATGCTCATACCGGCACCTCCCGCTCCCCACAAGTCGAGCAGACTGCCTCCTTGCGGTACGCCCAGCAGTGAACCCAAGAATGGGAACACCAACCAGGCAAATACACCTTGTATCAACCAGAAGCTTTCCCAGCTCCACTCCTTTACCTTTTTAATAGGTACATATGAACTGGACTGGCAAAAGCTACCGATGGCTATAATCAACAAGCCGATTAAAATATCCATAACTTATCGTTTAGAAGTTACTTCGGCTTCGTACTTTTCGATTTCTGCAATGAAATCTTCACCTACAGGAACATTGTTCTTCAAGCAGAACATATCCCAAACAGCATTCCAAGGCAACGCTTTTTCTTCTTCAAGCAAAGCCAGACGCTGGAATCCCTGTCCGTTTGCTTCATATTCACGCAATTTCGCAATCGGTTCGAGCAAAGCGCGGGTCATACATTTCTGTGCGGCACGGCTGCCGATCACGTATGCACCGATACGGTTGATGGAAGCGTCGAAATAGTCAAGACCATAATGTACACGGTCCAAAGCACCGCAACGAACGATTTCGCTGAACAGTTCCATTGTCGGATCATCCATAATAGTAACGTGGTCTGAATCCCAACGAACCGGACGGCTTACGTGCAACATCAGTTCGGGAACATAAAGCAACAATGAAGATACTTTATCAGCTACGCTTTCTGTCGGGTGGAAGTGACCGGTATCCAAAGTGATCATCTTATTGCGAGAAGCACCGTAACCGATATAGAAATCGTTGGAACCTACCGTATAGCTTTCCAGACCGATACCGAACACCTTAGATTCGATGCAATCCTTCATATTCTTATATTCTGTAGCGAAGATCTGATCCAAAGAATCTTTCAGCAACGCACGGTACTTCATACGGTTTACAGTGATATCCTTGCTTCCGTCATGTACCCAAAGGTTCATAATACACGGATCACCCTGTGCCTTACCCATTTCCTCCGCAACAGCACGACAGCGTTTGGTATGTTCAATCCAGAACTGGCGGATACCTTCATCAGGGTTGGAGAGTGACAAATCGCCCGATTTCGGATGAGAGAAAGAAGTAGAGTTGAAGTCAAGCTTCATGTTATGCTCCTTACCCCATTCAATCCAACTCTTGAAGTGTTCCGGTTCTACCTGATCGCGGTCAACCACCTTGCCTTGGAAATCTCCGTAAATCTCATGCAAGTTCAAGCGGTGAGTACCTGGAATATAAGAAGCGGCTTTCAAGATGTCGGCACGCAACTCATCAATGTTACGAGCTTTGCCCGGATAATTACCGGTTGCCTGGATACCTCCGGTCAATGAACCTGCCTGCACTTCAAATCCAGTCACATCATCAGCCTGCCAACAGTGGAGTGACAGGTGAAAATCCTGCATAGTTTCCAAAACTTTCTCGGTGTCTACACCTACTGCCGCATAACGTTCCGCAGCAATTTCATACGCTTTCTGAATCAGTTCTTCTTTTTTCATGATATTCTTTTATTAAAATGATTATTCTGTCGGTTATCTAATTAATTATCGAACACAATTTTAAAGTGGATATAAGCCGCATCCCATGCTTCCGTATCCTGCGGCTGATAAGTTTTTAACGGAATAGAGCTATGGATCAACCGGCGCATACCGGCAACATCCGTTGCTTCACCTGCCGCCATAGCCTGAATCATCACATTACCGATGGCTGTCGCCTCAGACGGTCCTGCCACCACAGGAATTCCGATAGCATTGGCCGTAAACTGATTCAGCAAGTCATTCCGACTACCTCCGCCAATCACGTGCAATGTTTCTATAGGTCGTGGAGAGAGTGAACGCAGATTTTCCAAAACCTGACGATAACGCAAAGCCAGACTTTCAAAGATACAACGCACCACTTGTCCGCGTTTCTCCGGAACCGGTTGTCCGGTAACCCGGCAATATTCAATAATGGCTTTTTCCATATCAGCAGGATTTGCAAAGCAATCATCATCCGGATTAATCAAACTACGGAACGGTTCACACGTATCCGCCTCACTGATTAATTCAGGATAACTTGTATCCCCCCAATTCAGACGGCAACGTTCCAACAACCACATTCCACAGATATTCTTCAACAGACGGATGGTTCCTTCCACGCCACCTTCATTGGTAAAGTTCAACGCCTCCGTTTCAGCATTAATCACCGGACTATCAGTCTCAACTCCCACCAGTGACCAAGTTCCGCTACTCAAATATGCAAAGTCACGGTCTAATGCCGGAACGGCGGCAACCGCAGAACCCGTATCGTGACCGGCTACTGCAATGACAGGTATTGCCCCCAGTCCTGTTATTTTTTGTACTTCCTCCGTCAATACCCCGACTTTCTCGCCCGGGAATACAAAACGACCGAAATTCTTCTCACTCAGTCCAACCGCTTTCAGCAACTCCGGTTCCAGACGCCGTGTCTGCGCATTCACCAGCTGTGCTGTCGAAGCAATCGTATATTCCGTCACCATTTCTCCGGTAAGCATATAACTCAACGCATCCGGCATAAACAGAATCTTATCTGCCGCCTCCAATGCACTGTCATGGTTACGGCGTAAAGTATCCAACTGAAAAAGTGAATTAAAATTCATTATCTGAATTCCCGTTTTACTGTAAACGTCACTACGGGATATACGTGAAAAAAGGGCTTCCGGTGCTCCCACCGTGTGCGGATCACGATACGCGTATGGCTGACGGAGCAGGTTTCCGTCTTTTCCGACATACACAAAATCCACCCCCCAAGTATCAATACCGATAGAGGCTATAGATTCACCGCGGTGGGCAACCAACTTCAGTCCGTCAATAATATGGCGATATAATGCATAAATATCCCAATAGAAATGACCACCCACCTCAATCAGATGATTAGGAAAACGATTAATCTCTTCCAGATTTAATCCGCCTTCGATGAAAGTTCCTAAGATTGTACGGCCGCTCGTTGCGCCCAGGTCGACTGCAAAAAAGTTTTGTTTCATGGTATTCTGTCTATATATTTAAGGTATCCATTTACCTACATGGCAAAGATAGGCGATTCCCTCCTCCCTTTCCTTATGTATTTTGATTGAAAGGGTATACATTTTGACACAAAACAAAAAAAGCAGGCTCTCACCGTTTAGCATATTTTTCACTTTTATGCAAAAAAACTTTGGTTTTATGCAAGTTTTCTCCGAAATATTGCATACTTTTGCGCCATTCTTAGAATAAATATACAATGAAGAAGAAAGCAAATCGGTTAGATGCCATCAAAATGATTATCTCAAGCAAGGAGCTCGGTTCACAGGAAGAACTGCTGCAAGAGTTGAACCGTGAAGGCTACGAACTGACACAGGCCACCCTCTCCCGCGACTTGAAACAACTGAAAGTAGCCAAGGCTGCCAGTATGAACGGAAAGTATGTATATGTATTGCCCAACAACATCATGTATAAACGTTCCACCGACCAAAGCGCCGGTGAAATGTTGCGCAGCAACGGATTTATCTCTTTACATTTCTCCGGCAACATTGCCGTCATCCGTACCCGTCCCGGCTATGCAAGCAGCATGGCATACGACATTGACAACAATGAGTTCAGTGACATTCTGGGAACCATTGCCGGTGACGACACAATCATGTTAGTTTTGCGTGAAGGAGTTACCCCAAGCAAGATACGCCAGCTTTTGGCAGTCGTCATCCCGAATATCGAATAACTATACCTATATTATATAATAAAGAAATGGACACTCAGCAAATAGATGTTATGGTAGCCGACGCCTCACACGAGGTTTACGTTGACACTATTTTGGACACTATCAGAAAGGCTGCCGCAGTACGCGGAACAGGAATCGCAGAACGTACCCACGAATACGTAGCGACAAAAATGAAAGAAGGAAAAGCGATTATCGCACTTTGTGGAGAGACATTTGCCGGATTTACCTACATCGAATCATGGGGGAACAAGCAATATGTAGCAACTTCCGGTCTGATCGTTCATCCGGATTTCCGTGGTTTGGGACTGGCAAAACGTATCAAACAGGCTTCTTTCCAACTGGCACGCCTCCGATGGCCGAAAGCGAAAATATTCAGTCTGACTTCCGGTGCGGCCGTAATGAAGATGAATACGGAACTGGGCTACGTTCCTGTCACTTTCAACGAGCTGACAGACGACGAAGCTTTCTGGAAAGGATGTGAAGGATGTATCAACCACGACATATTGGTTGCCAAGAACCGTAAGTTCTGTATCTGCACAGCCATGCTGTACGATCCGACAGACCCACGGAACATAAAAAAAGAACAAGAAAGAAATAACATTTAAAATATACACACTATGGAAGAAAAGAAGAAAAAAGTAGTGGTGGCATTCAGCGGCGGACTGGACACATCGTTCACCGTCATGTACCTCGCCAAAGAAAAAGGTTACGAAGTATATGCAGCTTGTGCCAATACAGGCGGTTTCAGCGCAGAACAACTAAAAACGAACGAAGAGAACGCCTACAAACTGGGAGCTGTGAAATATGTAACGTTGGACGTCACTCAGGAATACTACGAGAAGAGTCTGAAATACATGGTTTTCGGTAATGTACTGCGCAACGGCACTTACCCTATCTCAGTAAGTTCCGAACGTATCTTCCAGGCATTGGCAATTGCACGCTATGCCAATGAAATCGGTGCGGACGCCATCGCTCACGGTTCTACCGGAGCAGGTAACGACCAGATCCGTTTCGACATGACTTTCTTAGTGCTGGCACCGAACGTGGAGATTATCACATTAACCCGTGATATGGCATTGAGCCGCCAGGAGGAAATAGACTATCTGAACAAGCATGGTTTCAGCGCAGACTTCACCAAACTGAAATACTCTTATAACGTAGGCCTTTGGGGTACTTCCATTTGTGGCGGTGAGATTCTTGATTCCGCACAAGGACTGCCGGAATCGGCTTACTTGAAACACGTTCAGAAAGAAGGAAGCGAGCAGCTCCGTCTGACTTTCGAGAAAGGCGAACTGAAGGCTGTCAACGACGAGAAGTTTGACGACCCGATCAAGGCTATCCAGAAAGTGGAAGAGATTGGCGCAGCTTACGGCATCGGCCGTGATATGCACGTAGGTGACACGATTATCGGTATCAAAGGCCGCGTAGGATTCGAAGCTGCCGCTCCGATGTTGATTATCGGCGCTCACCGTTTCCTCGAAAAATATACATTGAGCAAATGGCAACAATATTGGAAAGATCAGGTAGCCAACTGGTATGGTATGTTCCTGCACGAAAGCCAGTATTTGGAACCTGTCATGCGTGATATCGAAGCGATGTTGCAGGAAAGCCAACGCAACGTAAACGGTACGGCTATCCTCGAACTTCGTCCGCTTTCTTTCTCTACCGTAGGCGTAGAATCCGAAGATGACCTTGTTAAGACTAAATTCGGAGAATACGGTGAGATGCAGAAAGGCTGGACGGCTGAAGACGCCAAAGGCTTTATCAAAGTGACTTCTACTCCGTTGCGTGTTTACTATAATAACCATAAAGACGAAGAGATATGATTAAAGCAGGAATCATTGGTGGCGCAGGATATACAGCAGGCGAATTAATCCGTCTGCTACTCAACCATCCGGAAACCGAAATCGTATTTATCAACAGCAGCAGTAATGCCGGAAACAAAATTACCGACGTACATGAAGGATTGTACGGTGAGACAGATCTGAGATTCACCGATCAATTGCCTTTGGACGAAATCGATGTTCTCTTCTTCTGTACTGCCCACGGTGACACAAAGAAATTCATGGAAAGCCATAACATACCGGAAGACTTGAAGATTATCGACCTTTCCATGGATTACCGCATCAAAAGTGACGATCATGACTTCATCTACGGACTGCCGGAACTGAACCGCCGCGCCACCTGTACGGCGAAGCACGTAGCCAATCCCGGTTGTTTTGCAACCTGTATCCAGCTTGGCTTGCTTCCGCTAGCCAAGAATCTGATGTTGACAGACGACGTGATGGTAAATGCCATTACAGGAAGTACCGGAGCCGGTGTAAAACCGGGAGCTACCAGTCATTTCAGCTGGAGAAACAATAATATGAGTGTGTACAAAGCATTCGAACACCAGCACGTGCCGGAAATCAAGCAGTCACTCAAGCAATTGCAGAACAGCTTCGATGCAGAGATTGATTTCATCCCGTACCGGGGCGACTTTCCACGCGGTATCTTTGCCACTCTGGTAGTAAAGACCAAAGTATCACAGGAAGAGATTGTCCGTATGTATGAAGAATATTATGCCAAAGACTCCTTTGTACACATCGTAGACAAGAATATTGACTTGAAACAAGTCGTCAATACTAATAAATGTCTGATACATCTGGAAAAGCATGGCGACAAGCTATTGATTATCTCTTGTATCGACAACTTGCTGAAAGGCGCCAGCGGACAAGCTGTTCATAACATGAACCTGATGTTCAATCTGGAAGAAACCGTAGGCCTACGTTTGAAGCCGAGTGCTTTTTAAAAATAACAGAATTATGAAATTATTCGACGTATATCCTTTATATAATATCAACATAGTCAAAGGGAAGGGTTGTCACGTTTGGGATGAAAACGGCACGGAATATCTGGACCTTTACGGAGGTCATGCCGTTATCTCCATCGGACACGCACATCCGCACTATGTAGAAATGGTCAGTAGCCAAGTAGCAAACTTGGGTTTCTATTCAAACTCCGTCATCAACAAGCTGCAGCAACAGGTAGCCGAACGATTGGGAAAAATCTCCGGCTACGAGGACTACAGCCTGTTTCTTATCAACAGTGGCGCGGAAGCCAATGAGAACGCTCTGAAATTGGCTTCGTTCCATAACGGACGTACCAAAATCGTTTCCTTCAACAAGGCGTTTCACGGCCGTACGTCTCTGGCGGTAGAAGCCACCAACAATCCGTCGATCATCGCACCTATCAACAATAACGGTCACGTGACCTATCTCCCTCTGAACGACATCGACGCGATGAAGCAAGAATTGTCAAAAGGAGATACCTGTGCTGTGATCATTGAAGGGATTCAAGGGGTAGGCGGTATCAAGATACCGACCGCTGAATTTATGCAGGAACTCCGCAAAGCCTGCAGCGAAACTGGAACGATACTGATTCTCGACGAGATTCAGAGCGGATACGGACGTAGCGGTAAATTCTTCGCCCATCAATATTGTGACATCAAGCCGGATATCATCACTGTAGCCAAAGGGATCGGAAATGGTTTCCCGATGGCAGGCGTCTTAATCAGCCCGATGTTCAAACCTGTATACGGACAATTGGGAACGACTTTTGGCGGAAACCACCTCGCTTGTTCTGCGGCTCTTGCCGTAATGGACGTCATCGAACAGGAGAATCTCGTAGAGAATGCGGCTAAGGTTGGTAACTACCTGCTGCAAGAACTTAAGAAATTCCCGCAAATCAAAGAAGTGCGCGGATGCGGACTCATGATCGGACTCGAATTTGAAGAACCGATCAAAGAGTTGCGTAGCCGTCTCATTTATGACGAACATGTATTTACCGGCGCAAGCGGCACGAATGTACTTCGCCTGCTTCCCCCTCTCTGTCTCAGTATGGAGGAGGCCGACGAATTCCTCGCCCGGTTCAAAAAAGTACTCTAACCGCTCATATTGATTAATAAACAGCCAACGATAAAAAGCAGCCTACCTCAGAATTTTATTTCTTATCCGGGCTGCTTTTTGTTTTTTCGCAATTAACCGTTACCTTTGTCTGTAACAATTCATTAAAAACAAGCGTCGTATGAAAATAGCTATTATCGGTGCAGGCAACATGGGTGGTTCTATCGCCCGTGGTCTGGCAAAAGGAAGTCTGATAGAAGATTCGGACATTATCGTATCCAACCCCAGCGCCGGCAAGCTGGAACAGCTGAAGAAAGAATTTCCGAACATCTCTACAACTCACAATAACGCGGAAGCGGCAACGGGAGCGGACATCGTTATCCTCGCCGTAAAGCCTTGGTTTATGCAGCCGGTAATGCGCGAGTTGAAGCTGAAGGGCAAGCAGATACTTATATCCGTAGCCGCAGGAATCAGTTTTGAAGAGCTGGCACATTATGTGGTAGTACCGGAAATGCCGATGTTCCGCCTCATCCCTAACACCGCCATCAGTGAACTGGAAAGTATGACACTCGTTGCCACCCGCAATACAAATGACGAACAAGACAAGTTCATCCTCCGGCTATTCAGCGAGATGGGCACAGTCATGCTTATCCCCGAAGACAAAATAACAGCCGCTACGGCGTTGGCTTCCTGCGGTATCGCATACGTTCTGAAATACGTTCAGGCAGCCATGCAAGCGGGTATCGAAATGGGTATCCGTCCGAAAGACGCCATGACTATGGTGGCACAATCTCTGAAAGGAGCCGCCTCATTGATTCTGAATAATGACACTCATCCCAGCGTGGAAATCGACAAAGTGACTACTCCGGGAGGAATTACCATCAAAGGAATCAACGAGTTGGAACATAACGGTTTCACCTCCGCTATCATTAAAGCCATGAAGGCCAGCAAATAATGGCTGCTGCAAATCATTAATCACTAACAAACTAATCACTAAATAACATGAATGACCAGATTAGACAAATAGCAGAACGTCTCCGTGGATTGCGGGATGTGTTGGAATTGACCGCTGAGGACATCGCCCGCGACAGTGACATATCCGCCGAAGAATACCGGCTCGCAGAAACAGGCGACTATGACATCTCCGTCAGTATGCTGCAAAAGATAGCCCGCACTTATAACATAGCCCTTGATGCGCTGATGTTCGGTGAGGAGCCCAAGATGAGCAGTTATTTCGTAACCCGTGCAGGCAAAGGTGTCAGTATAGAACGTACGAAAGCCTACAAATACCAGTCATTGGCTTCCGGATTCATGAACCGCACCGCCGATCCCTTCATTGTGACCGTTGAGCCGAAAGGTGATGACGAGCCGATTCATTACAACAAGCACAACGGACAAGAATTCAACCTTGTAATTGAAGGTCGTATGCTTATCAACATCGAAGGGAAAGAAATTATCCTTAATCAAGGAGACAGCATTTATTTTAACTCCAAACTTCCACATGGCATGAAAGCGCTCGACGGCAAAACGGTACGTTTTCTGGCTGTAATTATGTAACAATATCATGATAGAAAGATTTTTAGCAAAGACTAACTTTGCCTCACAAGAGGATTTCATCAAGAACTTAAAAATAAACGTCCCGGAGAATTTCAACTTCGGTTATGACGTAGTGGATGCTTGGGCTGCCGAGCAACCCGACAAGAAAGCCCTGCTTTGGACAAACGACAAAGGCGAAAGCCGACAGTTCTCATTTGCCGACATGAAACGTTATACGGATATGACGGCTTCTTATTTCCAAAGTCTGGGGATCGGACGCGGGGATATGGTAATGCTGATTTTAAAACGTCGCTATGAATTCTGGTATAGCATTATCGCACTTCATAAACTGGGAGCGACCGTCATTCCCGCCACTCACCTGCTGACAAAGAAAGATATAGTCTACCGTTGCAACGCCGCTGATATCAAGATGATTGTGGCTGCCGGTGAAGGAGTGATTCTCCAACATATCAAGGAGGCTATGCCCGACTGTCCCACTGTGGAGAAGCTGGTCAGCGTCGGTCCTGAGATTCCCGAAGGTTTCGAAGATTTCCATCAGGGAATTGAGAATGCCGCTCCGTTCGTACGTCCCCGCCATGCCAATACCAATGATGACATCTCACTGATGTATTTTACTTCCGGCACGACCGGCGAACCCAAAATGGTAGCACATGACTTTACCTATCCGTTGGGACATATCGTAACCGGTAGTTTCTGGCACAATCTGAATGAGGAAAGCCTCCATCTTACCATCGCCGATACCGGTTGGGGAAAAGCTGTTTGGGGAAAGCTCTACGGACAATGGATTGCCGGAGCGAATATCTTCGTTTATGACCACGAGAAATTTACTCCCGGAGATATCCTGCAAAAGATACACGACTATCATGTCACTTCACTTTGCGCACCTCCCACCATTTTCCGCTTCCTGATTCATGAAGACCTGACGAAATACGACTTGTCCTCACTCAAATATTGCACCATTGCAGGCGAAGCATTGAATCCGGCCGTATTCGATACCTTCAAAAAATTGACAGGTATCAAACTAATGGAAGGTTTCGGGCAGACTGAAACAACACTGACCGTCGCCACGATGCCATGGATGGAACCGAAACCGGGAAGCATGGGACTGCCGAATCCTCAATATGACGTTGACTTGATAGACCACGAAGGTCGTTCCGTTGAAGCCGGAGAACAAGGACAAATCGTAATCCGCACCAGCAAAGGTAAACCTCTCGGACTTTTCAAAGAATACTACCGGGATGCGGAACGCACTCATGAAGCTTGGCACGATGGAATTTATTACACCGGCGATGTTGCCTGGAAAGATGAAGACGGATACCTGTGGTTTGTCGGTCGTGCAGACGACGTTATCAAGAGCTCCGGTTACCGCATCGGCCCATTCGAAGTGGAAAGTGCGTTGATGACTCATCCGGCTGTTGTGGAATGTGCCATTACCGGAGTACCCGACGAGATTCGCGGTCAGGTAGTAAAAGCTACGATTGTTCTTTCCAAAGACTACAAAGCCCGTGCAAGTGAAGAACTGATTAAGGAATTGCAGAATCATGTAAAAAAAGTGACTGCTCCTTATAAGTATCCGCGTGTGATTGAATTTGTCGATGAACTTCCGAAGACAATCAGCGGTAAGATCCGCCGGGTGGAGATTCGCGAAAACGATAAGAAGTAAATATCGCTTATCAGTAATATTAAACGGGGTACATCTTTATTTTTTAAAGTAGTACACCCGTTTTTCATATCACCAAGTTAAGAAGAGTGTTAGAGGTTTCAATCCGTCCCTGTATTCTTCCAACAATTGGCACCCTCCATCACCCTACTGTTCAGAGAATCATAAAAGCGTTCTACAGGAGCCATCTGATAACAATTGTCAATAAAGGCATTTGCCACTTTATCAAACGTTATTACAGGCTGCTTAGATACTGGTTGTTTAGTCCGAACATTATTCAGAACAATATTGTCGCATTTACTAAATTGCCAAGGAGCACCGGTTTTCGAGGAGAAATCAACATTATCAAAACGGATATCCGTAGCTGTATCAATAATAAAGCCGACTTCCGCCTCCATATTAATATTGGAGAAAGACAAGCCATTCACGGGCATTTCCTCAATACCTTTGACATAACCAATTTGTTTTATATCCGAACCTGTAACATTACTTATACGAATATTCCTGAAAACAGGAGTACGTTCGCTAACCGGTTCCACTTTTGAAGCTCTGTCATAAAACAAATCAAAGATAAAGGCATTTCTACGAATATTCTTCATTATAATATTATCTACCCGAAGTTCTTCAACAACTCCTCCACGTCCGCGTGAAGACTTCAAACGGATACCGGCATCCGTACCGTCAAATATGCAATTAGAAATCGCCACCCTTTTCACCCCACCGGACATTTCACTTCCTATAACAACTCCACCATGTCCGGAAAGCATAATACAGTTAGTAATCGCAATATTTTCACAAGGTTTTCCATACTTGCGTCCATCGGCATCACGTCCTGATTTTATCGTAATGCAATCATCCCCGACACTAATAAAACAATCCGAGATACGCACATTCCGACACGAAGTCGGATTAATTCCGTCTGTATTAGGCCCTTTCGGATTCTCTGACGGATTATGTATCGTCACCCCATGTACGACCACATCATCACAAAAGGCCGGATTTATCGTCCAGAAAGGGGAGTTTACAATTTTCACATTCTCTATCAGTACATTCGTACATTCATAAAACTGAATAAAAGGCGGACGGAACATACGACGTTCCAACGAAGGCTTATAATATTCAGATATCTCCAGATCTTTATTAGCATCCACCCACATCTGTTGCAGTTTATTCAAAGAAGGAAGTTTTCCACCATTCGCCTTTATTAATTCACGAGTTTCCCTCTCCCAATTCCACCACTTATATCCATTTCCATCTAAAGTTCCCCGTCCCGTGATAGCCAAATTATCCGCATGCTTTGCATAAATCAGAGGAGAAAGTGTATTCATAACAGTCCCTTCCCAACGGATTCTTACAAAAGGCAGATAGTCCTCAAAACGATCAGAGAAACGTAATACTGCACCTGATTCCAAATTAAGGGTTATATTACTCTTCATGTGAATAGCAGCAGTTAAATAAGTTCCGGCTGGAAAATACAGAGTACCTCCACCTTCATTTGCCGCTTTCTCAATTGTACGATTAATCAAAGAAGTACAAAGTACTTTTCCTTTACTATCTGCTCCCAATTCTTTCATGTTAAAAGTACGAGCACATACGGATAATGCCATACCCAATCCTATTACACCAATAAATATACGTTTCATTGAATATCAAAATTAATTAATACTGCAGCAAAAATAGCAACTATATCCAAGTTCAACGGGGAATATCTGTGTACTATAGAGTAAATAGAGGTGGAAAAACAGGGCGTTTTTTCGTATTTACTATTCAATCCCCTCCGAACGTTTCCTAATCCACATTGTTTTAAGTATTTTTGTTCTCAAATTCATTAGTACAACACCATGAAACGACATTGTCTAATCCTTGCATTCTTAAGTGCCACTGTTACCATCCTGACAGCACAACCTCTTTGTCAAATCAACAGTTTCACTGTAAATAACGGGCTTTCCCAAGGAACCGTTGTCAGTATCCAACAAGACAAAAAGGGATATATATGGTTGGGAACCTGGAATGGTTTGAACCGGTTTGACGGATATACCTTCAAACATTACAAAGCATTCCCCGGAGATGGGTGTACGTTGACTACCAATCGTCTCATTCAAACAGTATTAAACTCCTCCGGTGATATCTGGTGTAAAAACTATGATAATAAGCTTTATCTTTTCGACACATCTGCAGAAAAATTCATTGAGATTCAACTTCCGGTTGACCCTTCCTTTCAACAAGGGAATACCGTAGCACAAATCTACCCATTAGAGAAAGGCATTACCTGGATTACCTATCAAAACGGATATACTTTCCGAATTGATGAACAAATGTGTAAAGAAGGCAAAGGAATGATCCTATACAGTAACTTCAACCGGACATTAAAAGGAGATAAAATATTAAATATATATCAAGACACAGATGGAGACGAATGGGTGATGACTAATAAAGGAATTAATATTATTGGAAAAAAGCAGATAGAAAGTGATTTCCCTTTCAGAAAGGTCATAGAATCCAACAAGCATATTTATCTAATCTCTACATCGGGAAGGCTTGCCACCTATACAGCATCAAATGGCAAGATCAAATTTATGGAAATCCCTTACCAGATAGATGATATTTACTCAATGTACTCTACCAATCCGGCTAATGATTCAATTTATATAAGCACATCCAATGGAGTACTGTTATTCCAGCCCAAAGAACCGAGCTTCAAGCTATTTGACATAACCTGTTCTTCACAAACATCTAATAAAGTACGCGAATTATACAGAGACAAAACAGGAAATATCTGGATATTCACAGATCAACCGGGTATCACACGATTAAACATGCAAACAGGAGAAAAACGTCATTACCTGTCTCCTTCACAAAGCAGTTATCAATATGAATTTAAAAACCACCGTTTTATCGGTGAAAGTAAAGAGGGAACACTGTGGACAGTCCCTGTAGATGGAGAATTTTGTTATTATGACCGACATAGCGACCAATTGAAACTTTTCTATACAGATCCGGAACGTCCTGGTTCATTATTCGCCCCATACGTCCGCAACTGCTATATAGACCATCAAGGAAATTTCTGGATTACTAATAACTGGGGGATAGATAAAATATCATTCTTTCCACAAAACTATCATCTGCTTCCGATAGACAACAGCCTGGAAATACGTGCCCTTTTAGTAGACAAGCAACAACGATTATGGGTAGCAGACAAAAAAGGATATATACGTATATATAATGATAATAAAGAATTAATAGGATATTTGTCTCCTAATGGAAAAATCAGCAAAAATAAAACTTCATTTTCGGGAAATGTATATTGTTTCTTAGAAAATGAAAAGGGGGAAATATGGATCGGAACAAAAAGGACAGGCCTCTTCCTGTTAAGAAAGAAAGATGAAAATTCCTATATCATACAGCAATATTCCCATCATCCCGAAAATGAATACAGTTTAAGCAATAACAGTGTCTATTCAATCTATCAGGACAAACGGGGACATATCTGGGTAGGTTGTTTCGGTGGTGGTCTTAATTTGCTCTCTCCAACAAAGGATAACGGAATCCGGTTCATTCATAGCGGCAACCAACTAAAAAATTACCCTATGAATGCTTCCAAAATACGCCATATCAGCGAAACTTCCAATGGAGTAATCCTGATAGGAAGCACCAATGGTCTGCTCACTTTCTCCAGCACATTTGATCAGCCTGAAGAAATCAAGTTTTATCAAAACATACGAATTCCGGACATTGCTTCCAGTTTAAGCAGTAACGATGTGATGGATATCTATACAGATAGCCGGAAAAACATGTATGTACTAACATTCACAGGAGGAGTAAATCAGATCATATCTGACGACCTGCTCAATGAAAATATCAGATTTAAAACCTATACTACCAAAAATGGCCTGGCTTCCGACTTGGTACTCTCCATGACAGAAGATTCCCAAAAGAATCTATGGATAATCTCTGAAAACATGTTATCCATATTCAATGCGGAACAAGGAACATTCAACCATTTCGGCAACAAGTTCTTACAACAAGAGTTTAAATTTTCTGAAGCCGCCCCCGTATTAGATACTAAACAGCATCTTTTATTGGGAACCAATAAAGGAATAATGGGTATCGCTCCGGGACAAATGAAAAAAAGTCCGTATATCCCCCGAATCGTTTTTAATGGCTTAAAAATACAGGGCAACCCTAAACTTATTTCCATTGATGATCTAAACGAACTTCAGCTAAGACCTTCCGAGCGAAATATCACCTTCCAATTTGCTGCAATAGATTATGTAAATCCGGAAGAAATTAATTATGCCTACCGTCTGGAAGGATTGGAAGAAGAATGGAATGATGCAGACAAAAGCCGTTCGGCAACATACATCAACCTTCCTCCAGGAGAGTACCAATTCCAGATCCGTTCAACGAATAGTGACGGAATATGGACTGACAATACCCGTACTCTCGCAATTAAAGTACTTCCTACATTCTGGGAAACTTATTGGGCATGGCTATTTTATCTCATTCTATTCATCATACTTACCTCTACTATCGTATATATTCTTTTTTATATTTACCGCTTACGCCATCAGGTAGACATAGAGCAACAAGTATCCAATATCAAACTACGTTTTTTTACCGACATATCTCATGAGCTGCGTACTCCATTGACACTTATAACCAGCCCTGTTACAGAAGTTCTGGAACATGAGTCTCTATCTCACATCGGCCGCGAGAATCTGATATTAGTCCGCAAAAATACAGAAAGGATGTTGAGACTAGTCAACCAAATTCTTGATTTCCGTAAAATACAGAATCAGAAGATGAAAGTATTAGTCGAGCAAACTGATGTCAATGCCTATTTGCAAAAGATTACGGAAAATTTCCGACAAATAGCTCATGAAAAAAGAATCGATTTTCATCTCAAAACCAATAACACTCCCCTGTTTGCATGGATAGACCGAGATAAATTCGAGAAAATATTCTTCAACTTATTATCCAATGCATTTAAATACACTCCATCGAGAAAAGCCATAACAATAACTGTCGATAAGTCAGCCAACTCTTTTACTGTGTCTGTAAAAGATGAAGGAGTCGGTATTGATCCCAAAAAGTTACAGGTCTTATTTCAACGTTTTGAAACGCTGGCACAATCCAATATGTTACAGCCTTCATCTGGTATCGGACTTTCATTAGTCCACGAGCTTATAGAATTGCATCATGGCAATATAGAAGTGAAAAGTGAACTGCATAAAGGGAGCGAATTTATAGTGACCTTACCTTTAGAAAAGAAAATATATCAAGAAGATAAACATACCGAATTCATATTGTCAGATGAGAATGCTACAACTCCAGCAACTGCCGCTTCAGTCCAAAAGCACTTTCCTGTCGAAGAAGAAATTCCTGCTTATTATGACGACAATACACTTACCATCCTCATCGTTGAAGACAATCAGGAATTGCGAAAATTCCTGTTCAATACAATGTCAACAACTTATCGCATATTAGAAGCAACAAACGGACAGGAAGGATTGGAACTCGCCCAAAGTGAAATCCCAGACTTGATCATCAGTGATGTCATGATGCCGGTCATGGATGGCTTAGATATGGTGAAAGAAATCAAGAACAATAACAATACCTGTCATATCCCCATCATCATACTGTCAGCCAAATCTTCTTTGGACGACCGTATCGCAGGATTAGAACAAGGCATTGATGATTATATAACCAAGCCATTTAGTTCCACTTATCTGAAAGCACGTATATTGTCATTATTTCGCCAACGGGCAAAATTACAAGAATTGTACCTGTCACAACTATCGATAAAAAAAGAAAAGAAAACAGACACAAAGACCTTTGCACCATCACTACCGCAAATAACTCCATATGACAACCTGTTTATGGAACAAGTGATGGCCTTTATGGAAGAGCAAATGAGCAACTCGGAATTAACTGTGGATGATTTTGCCAACAAACTATTCTTAAGCCGTTCAATCTTCTATCGTAAACTAAAATCCATTGTCGGAGTAGCTCCCATAGACTTTATCCGTGATATGCGTATCAAACGGGCCGGACAGCTAATTGAGAGCGGTGAATATAACTTCTCACAAGTAGCCTATATGACAGGATTTACTGATCCGAAATATTTTAGTAAATCCTTTAAAAAACAAATGGGAATGACACCTACCGAGTATAAAGAACAGCATGACAGGTCACAATAAAAGCTATAACACAAAAAGAGGGTGTGTCCCACAAGAGACGCACCCTCAAAAATCTTAAAGATCCCGGATAAACCGAACCCGATAGCCGTTATTTTTATCATAGCTACCCATGACGCCTCCGTTGAAGTTCACGTACCAGCCTTTCTTTGAGGAATCTTCCGAACTCGCCCAGTAGATATCGGAAGCCAACATTTGACCGCCAATATCAGCTAATGCTGTATTAATCTTATTCATGTTTCTGTACATCAAAGCCAATTGCCCGCAGGATGGGATATACCATTCTTCATAACCTTTTGCATCACTACTTGCCAGGAAGGTGTTTAATACCTGACCTATTGTTGCATTGGAAGTATTACTACCGCCACCGCTTGTCACTTTCTTCAGAACTTCGGAATTTGCTTTTCCTTCCCAGTCGGCCAGTGCATAATTACCAACCCAAGTAGACAGATCCCCTGGTATTTTCGGGTCTCCTCCATAATTTCCATCTTCATCGGGAATATATCCCCATCCACTTGAACTATGTGCATTTGTATAGTTGGGAATATCGGATTGGTCAGTGTCGTATTCACCCCAATAAAAATAGCTACTACTTATCTTGTCCGTTCCAGCTGCAGTGTAACTTTTATTCTTATCCTCGTTCTTCTCAATCATAAACTTGTGCCCATTAGCTACCAAAACGATACCGATACAAGAAGTGGAAGCGGAAAATACTATTGAACCGTTTTCTGCCACGTAATATATGCCGTCTTCGGTAATATCCTGCCATGAATCAAAACCATTGAATGTTAAAGTGACATTGCTCTTCAAGTTAACAACTTCGATGGTAAGCACACCAGTAACCTTATCAACCGATTGTTTGATCTCAGCGTCCCCCGCAGTACTTACTTTTGCAATTCGTCTGCCATATTCAACAGGTACCGCCTTCATGATAAGTGTACCGTCAGATACTGTGTTGCTGAAAGCAATACCGGAAGTTTCACCTTTTACGGAAACTCTCCAGCCAAGATCGATGAACATATCACCTGTATTGGTATAGTTCCAATTATCGATAGCTACACCAGATACTGACAAACTTGAATCATTGATTGTTAATGTGTAACAATAAATATTACCTTTCTGCAAAGTAATCGGTGCTTCCTCACAGTCGTATTCCTTGTTGTCAATAGTCAGTGTAAATGTGATTTTTGAAGACTCACCGGAAGGAACTACAATAACATCCACGTTCCGGGCCGTATTGCCTGCCGCGAAATTCTGCGGCAGGGATATAGCTGTATTTTTTCCGCTTATATTGCTCAATTTTCCAGTTTCTGCATTCAGTGTTGCATCAGTAGCAACAGCATTACTTTTTACCGATATGGATGTAACATTACATTCACCCGTATAATTCCCTTTCCTGATAGACAGTCGCACTGCGGCTAAGGCATGGTTCATGGTAAGTTGTGCCGTATTCTCTCCATAGCATATTCCAGCCGTCGGTTTGGCATACATATAATCGACCTGCGAAGAAGTGGTAACCGGCACTGCATCCATGGATGTTACACTGGAGTTGTAGGGATAATAAGCATACGCCTTCCCCTTTGTTGCGGATAGCAGAATGTCGGACGTAGAAATCCATGTCTGTGACCCCCCCGTTCCGCTTGCCGTCCATTCAATGTTGTTATATTGCCCGTCATCATAATCTCCCCCCGTCTAAATTCTTTAGGGAAACTCCTATTTTACTTCCTTCGGGTAGTGTAGTTTCTTCAATCAAAGCCTTTGTTTTAGGCATTTCTGCCGTATTGACCGAAATACTTAATCTGGCGTCCCGCTCCTCATAACCTTCATTGTCTTTTGAACAACTTACGAACGTTATTCCGATGGTTGCCAATGCAGTCAATGCTGTAACTACAATTTTGTGTTTCATAATAAACTTATATTTTAGAAAGGTTCTATAATTTACATTCCGAAGAACCGGGAGACCCCTCTTACCCGGTCAGAACGGATTTATCAGTTAATACTGTGAAGAGGTTATTTCCTCTACCAGACTATTTATATAAACTTCTATATTATCATAAGCTGTACTCAGGTTCCTATCATTCGCATCATATTTGTTCGGATTCAACCCATTGGCAACCTCCCACTCATCGGGCATACCATCACCATCCGTATCGGTTAACGCAGACAATGAATCAAGTACAGGCCAGGCAGTCCAACTACCGGATGCACCTGACGGCATTAAATCATTCTGACTATCAATCAACCCTTTTTTAGGATACGTCTGACTTTTCCAATGAATAATACCTTTATCACAATGTTCACAAGGTCCATCCGGACAAGGTTCGTCTCCGAGCCCATTGTGTTCATTCTTTCCTATAAACATTGCCCTTCCGGTGCGTGTCTCCTCTACTACACGAGTGTCTACCTCATCTCTGTACAGACTACATCCGGCATATTTCAAAACAAGCTCATAAGCCTTTTCCGCACTATGTGTTGTCACCTCGTCGACTTCCACCGGAGAATCCAGTTTTATTTTAGAAATATCTGCTCCCGTATTATTGCGAACTCCCGTCCAGTTATCTTGAGTTACAGCTTTTGCAGCTGCATCTGTCAATAGATTACTTGCCGGAAAAACATTTCCTGTAATATAATACTTGCCTAATTTACCTTTAATAGGGGCAAAATCTCCATCCGAATTACTAACGTCGATAGACATTACACGATTGGCAACCTTTTTGTCTGTTGCAGGTCCAGGTTTGTAATAGTTGTTGACAATATTAATGCCCATGCCAGCTCCACCATAGCACCCATTGCCGCTCCAATTATAAATAACATTATTGCGCATATCCGTACGTTCCGTACCCTGATATTGAACTCCTGCACCGAAACGGGGAGTACGACTATCGTGGTGCGCCATCAGATTATGATGAAAAGAAGCATTCACCCCTCCCCAGATACCACCATATCCATGCGGTCCTTTGGAGTGGCCGGACAAACGAAGGCTTTCTGATATAATACACCATTGCATCGTGAAATTCATATTATCATAAAAAGAGGCACATTCATCCGTACACCAACTTATGGAACAATGATCCACTATAATATTATTTCTCTTACGACCTCCTAATGTATCAGCCCCATCCGCATTCGAGCCAAGTATGGCGGTATCCCCCATACGGAAGCGCAAATAACGCAAAATAACATTGTCTGCAGAAACAGAAACAGGATAATGTGCAATACAAATACCTTCTCCTGGAGCTGTTTGCCCGGCAATCGTCACGTTGCCCTCTCTGATATTAAGATCTGACTTTAAATATATAGTACCTGAAATATTAAAGACTATAATTCGAGCACCTTTTTGTTCGACAGCATACCGTAGAGTTCCCGGTACACGAGAATCTTCTAAAGAATTTACGATGTATACCTTGCCTCCACGTCCACCTGTAGCATACATACCTCCCCCTTGTGCTCCGGGAAAAGCATAAGCAACTTCTTCTACAGGTTCTACAGGCGCCGGCACTTCTGTATCAGGTTCTATCCCTTTCGTTTCCGAATCGGAACAAGCCAATATCCCCATCTGTACAAAAAATAGGAATACTAGAAACAAATAAATTGATTTATCTACCTTCATATTTATTAGGTGTCAATTAAAACGAATACTTCATTGGCTGGCCAGCCTTTAATTTAATCTCTTTCACCTGCTTCCCTCTTAAAGAAACCTTCACACTCTGATCTGTCTTAGAAAAGAAAATAACCTTTACACCTTGAGGAGTCCAACTTAATTCCTTCATTAAAATTCCTCCCCGCAAAGCAACTCCTCTAATCATCCCTTCAGTCCAGTCTTGTGGTTTACAAGGAAGCAAAGAGATCACACCTGGTTCTGAATACACCAACATTTTCATTACCAGTGACGGATATCCTCCGCAAATATCTACATTAAATGTCTTTTTAGGGTCATGAGTAGAAACCATATTATTATTCCAATAACTGTTTCCTAACCATTTCAGCATATCGTAAGCTGTTTCTGTTTCTCCCAAAGCGCTAGCAGCAAAAGCCAGTTGTATCATACCGAAAGCCATTATTCCGCCATTATCCTCCCGTCGGATTTCCATTCTTCGGTCAATGGCTTTTTTACATCCGGATCTAAACTTGTCATTTTCCATAATCAGTGGATCATGAAGATCATAAAGTCCGAACAGTTGCGAGGCATGTCGATGTTTATGATTATCCTGCAAATCTTTCCACATCCACTCCCGTATTTCGCCATTCTCATTAAGTTCATATGAAGGCATTTTCGCCAACATCGATTCCCATTTGGATATTTTACCTTGATTTACTCCCAACACCCGGCTGGCTTCTATAATTGTACGCAATAGCCCATTCACACCCATCACCTCCATTGTTGCGTTGATACATGCCTGGCTTTTGCTATTTACAGGATGGTTTTCCGGCGAATATGACGGATTAAACACATATTTTCCATCTTCACCTTCTATTAAGAAATCCTCATAAAATAAAGCCGACTGTTCCATAAATGGTAACGCACGATTTTGCAAAAAGTCTTTATCCTGAGTATATAAATAATAATCATAATAAAAAAGAGAATACCAGGCAGCACCTACCGTCCAAAAAGTCATAGGCCAAGTGGTATCAAAGTGATTATTTAACCCGTGAGTACTGAAACGGGACGGCACATATATACCCCGACAATTGAATAATTCGCGAGCATTCACCTTAAAATCAGCCATATATGATTCCAGTTTGTTAAAAAGAGGCAGCATAAGTTCCGGAGTATTTGCCTGCAAGTAGTGAGAAATGACCACTGGAAGATTTCCATTTGTCGTATAATCACCAGACCACGGTGCAGTCATTGTCGCCCCCCATATTCCCTGAAGATTAGGCGGATTTATTCCGGTGGCACACAATACATTATAACGAGCAGCATCAAATAATTTCTCAATTAAGGCCGGATTTCCTCCACCGGCTTCAAGCAGCTCTTCCGAAGATTTAGTACGATCCGCAGCCGTAGCGTTCAAATCCAATGATACACGTTGGAACAATTCCTTATGTATTTTCTCATGGGGTTGAAGTAATTTCTGATAATCTGACGGAAGAGTACTTATCTCATCCAACATATCATTAATCTTTGAATTATTCATATCGGAAGAAGGCTCTACACGAGCTAACAACAGAACATCCGTAGCACCACTAATAGTCAGTTTATCCAAGTCAGCTTGCACTTGTCCATCAGACCGGACAACTTTCACAACCCCCTCATATCCTTTAAAACTCCCTTCCCAAGGCCTTTCATACCAAGCTCTGAAACACAATCCTTTTTCTATACTCGTAGACTCCACCTTTTCAATGCCAAGTTTATCATTCAGACTGAATTTTTTCACTCTTCCCGCATCATGCGTTGTCACCTGTGAAAGATTCAAGGTAGTATTAATTTTCCCGTTCCCTTTTGAATACAGTCTGATTACAACAACATTGTCAGGTCTTGAAATGAATACTTTTCTACAGAAAGTTCCATTATCATTTTTCCATTTGACCGCCACTTCACCTGTTGAGAAATCAACAGTGCGGGCATAATTCCTAACTGTTGTAGAATCACTCTGTATATTCATCCTGAAAGCAGGGATGAAAGGATCGGTGGCATGCTTCCCGCTATATCCTTCTGAATTAGCTAAATCAACAATAAAACGTGAAGCTTCAGTATACTTTCCTTCCAACATCATTTTTCGCACTTTCTCCAGATATTTCCCCTGACTCACCGGTTTGAGCGGCTTGTGAATAGGGAGATAAAGAAGTGCATGATTAAACACGACAGATTCCTTATATGGATTTCCTTCTATCATAGCTCCCATTATTCCATTTCCGGTAACAAGAGATTCCTCCCAATATGTAGCTGGACGAGTACTATAAAATCCACGTTCCGGAACTTCAGACATTTCTATCTTTTCTGCTTTACAACCCACAGAAAGAAGCAACATCATAACTAAAACCAAGTTCTTATTCATCTTACCTTTATTATTTATCATATATATCACTTTTTTATTCTTACTTCTTCCACCATCTTGGATCTCCCGCATTCCCTTCTCCTGCAAATCCGGCTCCCGGTTTTATATGAAAATCTCCATTTGCAGGATCAACAAATATATCATCCGAAGTTTGTTCCAACTGCACTATCTCGGCAAATTTCTTATTGCCAATCTTCATATCTGAAGTAATATAGTTGTTGTTCGAGAAATTCAAATATTTATAATCACCATATCCAGGAGTAATTGTCTTGTTCTTATTCGGACCAGCAAATATATTATTGCGAATCTCCACAGACTGCGGATCGCTATTAAATCGGAATAACCTGTTCAAATCCCGCGTAGCATCAACTCCACTATATATTGTACAGTTTTCCAAAAGAACCTGATTACGACATGCTGCCCCACGCAATTCCATCAGCTGTTCTCCCATATCAATCAATGTACAGTTACTTATCGTCACCTGGTCCAGCGCACTTGGATCTTGATTAACAACAAGCAGCCCATAACCATTCGTACCAATTCGGGATAGCACACTATTATTAAATGTAATGTTTGAAATAAAGAAGCCAGCTTTAGTCAGACGTATGACACTTCGTTTCATATTCTGAATGGTACATCCTTCAAAGTTTATAGAATTAAAGCATACCGAACCTAATCCCATAAGATAGACAGCCTCATCTCTGCCATCCAAAGAAATAGACTCAAAAGACATAGACTCAAGCGGAGATGTCAAAGAAATCTCTTTAATAAGAATCCGAGGCTTATTTTCTTCATCTGTAGAAGAACTGGTAAACAAAATATTATCAACAGCAGGAATCTTAACCGATCCTATATTATATAACTTACCTGCTTCAAATTCCAAAGTCAGATTACTTGCTGTTACATTTTTCATCAACGATGTCAAATCTATCAAATCATTTTCATCCTTACTTGCCGGAACTGAAATAACCTCACCATCACCTAATCCTAATGTCTTGAACATATACTCACCACGAACTACATCATTCTTACAAATCTGTACTTTATAACTCGTACCACTGGGCAAGTCTGATATTGTTTTTGAATGATTTTCAATATCTTCGGCAGTCAGTTCAATAGTTTCCGGATCACCATAAGTCCCTTTGGAAGCATCTTTCAATGGAAACAATAATAAATGAGTCACATCAGGAGTTTCTTTCCAAGATAAAATAACCGAATTTATAGTCGTTTCAATATTTTCGAATAGTTGTTCAGCAGTAGTCATAAAAGCTAAATCCAAATAGCGACTAGTTAAACCACTATCACTTAGTCCTTTCATTCGAACACTATACTGCGTAGATCCATCCAGTTTCTTGAAGATAGTCCGATACTCAACACGCATGGGAGTACTGCTATTAGCAAATATTGTCAATGTATCAGCCAGAATAGTGTCCGTACGGACATAATTCTCCTCTTTAAACTCTAACTCACCTTTATAAAACTCGAATATATATTTATTGGCATTCACTATTTTCGAATACCGCAATGTAACCGTAGTAGCATCATTTACAACTTTTTCGAAAGTCAAAGGTCTGAACAAACCTTTTGTACTTTCGTCAACATCCCAATCGTTTATGCTATCATCACAAGACAGCCATCCTACGCTCAACATAATCAAGCAGATATATCGGCATATTGTTATATTAAATAGTCTTTTCATACCATTATCAAATTAATTATTTAAACCCATAAGCGTTACTCAAATTCCCTTGTGATTCAAAAATATCCTCGTAATAAATTGCATAAAAATGACGATAATCGCATACACCATTACCTACAGGATATTTAATAAACTCCGCCTGTGCCTCGGTTCCCCAATGTAATTTTCCAAATAAGGCAGAATAATCATAAGACGCATTCAAACCCGATCCGCAAACCAGAATATTCGCAATAGTAGGAGCATAATTCTTGTTTATTTCCTCATTCAAATTACCGTCTTTATTTATTGCCACCAACATAGGTATCCAATTACACGAATAATAATCAGTCGGAGGATCATTAACCCCCTGGTCTTCATAGAAGTTAATAGAAGTCATATCAATATATTCCTCATTCTTCGGATCTTTATATTTATAATACAACTTCTTCGGGAAATCACCCGGCTGATATATTTTGCCAAAAATATTCACTGGCTGTGTATTGTCATACATTAAACAAAGCGCTTCTTTCATTGCTTCAATCTTCTTACCCAGCAATCCCCAACGAACTAAATCTTGTCGTCTGACATTTTCGCAAGCAAACTCCCATGCTCTTTCGTTCACAATAGCAGTAAAAAAGTCAGAGTCATAGTTCTTAATTTCCGAAGAACCAGTTCCAAAAGCCCTTTCACGAACCTTCTCCAAAGCTTGGCGAGGAGACATATTAGCTTTTTCATTTAATACATCAGGCCCCGTCAATGCATTCTGGGCTTCAGCAAACATAAGATAAATATCAGAATAACGCATTAAAATCCAATTTATCCCCGTTGCAATACGAGAAGTGGCTTGCGGGAAACGCACTTTCATATAATTATCAGTCATCCAATACCATCTCCATTTACCACAAGGAACCCCTAATGGATTGCATGACATCACTTCTTTATTCTTTCCTTCCACATTTCTGTAATCTTGAAATACACAAGTTACATCCCGACGTGTATCAGCCGGATTAAATGAATAAAAGTAATACATAGTAGTAGCCGCATAACCCGATCCACCCATTCCGCGATTTGTATTAAACGTGCCGCTATAAAGACTATATCCTGCAATCGAACCTATATCCCCATTCTGTCCTTCTCCAAAAGCTACTTCAAACAAATTCTCATTATAAGTATTATAATCCAGATGATTGACTGTTTTCCAAATATTCTCATAACTAGGATCCAGACTATGAGGATTATCAGGGTCACCAATTATCTCCGCACATTGGTCTGCCGCCAGTTTATAATATTCCTCCCATTGCTTGGAGCGCCCTACAAAATATCCACCCTTCTCCTCGATATCGGGATGATGTTCCAAATCCGATTCAGGAAAAGTATTACTATCACGCAATGACCATCCTCCTGCAAACAAGGCTACTTTTGCCAATAACCCCTTGGCAAATCCTTTATTTATTCTTTCCACAGTACATGAACCTTCTCCTATCCAAGGCAAATAAGTTATAGCTTCTTTCAAGTCCTCTATAATATGCTCATAAATAATATCACGATCAACTTTACCTTTGTATACATTTGAAAGATCACTATTTGCAGCCTCCGTTTTAAAAGGAACATCTCCCCAGTAACGAACCAGTTCAAAATATCCCAATGCTTTTAAGACCAAAGCCTCTCCCAAATAAGTGCGCATCTCCTCTTTTTCTTCCGGAGAATCCAACAACGAAGAGTTACGTATCCCGTCTATTACAGCAGTGGCCGATTCGACAAAATTATATAATGTCTCCCACTTTGTTGTTGTATTGTAACTGTTATCATAAAAATTTTCGGCGGCATGATCGCTATTAATAGCTCTATATTCAGATGTTTTAAAGGCATATGATCCGACCTCAACATCCGAAACACCCTGCCAGTTTACACACAATTTCTGACCATACATATAAGTTTCCGTCATCGTTGCATAGACACCCATCAAAGCCGCCTTAGCCAAAGCAGTCGATTCAAACAAGTTGTCATTACTAGGCACCGACGGGCTCTGCGTATCCAGAAAGTTATCCATACATGATGCGCATAAGATAGCAATGGATAAAACCAATAAATATATTTTCTTCATCATAACTAATTCATATTAAAAGGTTAAATTAAGGCCGAATATATAAGAATGCGCTTTGGGATAAGCAGACCAGTCTACCCCCGGAGTCAAAGTGGAACGTTGTGTATCCACTTCCGGATCTTGTCCCGAATACGCTGTCCAACAAAACAGATTATTGGCAGTAGCATAAAAACGTAAACTTTTCACTCCAAATTTCCTGGATATACTATTAGGAAGTGTATACCCCAGCGTCAAATTGCTGAATCGCAGATAAGATCCATCTTCAACCGCCCAGTTCGTCAAAACAGTCCGTCCCATTATGGGTGACCAGATAGAAGCATTAGCATTCAGTTCACAAAAACGGTCAGGATTTGCCTCGCTACCATACATTACATTATATCCGGTTTCCGGATCAATAATCGTCCAACGATTACCCAAGTTCATAAATTCACTCAAGTTGTTATATTTCCGGTTAGTATGGGTAGATGCCATAATCTTAGTAGCATTGTAAATCTTATTACCATATGACCAGTTAAACATTGCCGATAAGTCAAAGCCGTTCCATGAAGCATTCAAACCGAAGCCACCGATATGTTTCGGTTGCGCATTACCCAACACTTTACGGTCATGGTCAGCATCAATCACTTTATCATTATTCTGGTCCTTCAGTTTAATAAAGCCCGGTCCGAAATTCTCCGGAGAAGAGAATAAATTCCGGCAATCCGGCACTCCTTCATTCAGTACCCACTTTTGGGTAGTTGGGTCAAAAGTAAAATCATCAACAGAATAAAAGCCCTCTACTTCAAAACCATAAATCTGTCCGACAGCTTCACCCACAATAACACGGTAGTCATCAGCACCGATATCAGCTTTCCAACCGGACTGCGCTATCAACTCTGTTGCTGTACCATCGAGCTTATTCACTATATTCTTATTAAATGCAATATTGAAGTTTGCTCCCAGATAGAAACGCTTATTATCAATGATAGTTCCATTTATAGTAAGTTCCACTCCCCGGTTCGTACTCCGTCCCACATTCTGATACTGGAACCGATAGCCCGAATTTGACGGTAAATCCATACGTAAGATCAAATCCTTGGTAACATCATTGTAAACATCAAGAGTTACATTCAAACGGCTGTTAAAAAAGTCGGCATCTACTCCGACATTAGCCGACAATTTTGTTTCCCAGGTTAAATTTTCGTTACGCATCGTATCCTGAAGCTTCAGGGCACTCTGCACAGTCTCATTCGGATAATATTGCATATTAGGTCTGGATTCTATCGTATAATCTTGTCTCCAATAAGATTTGACACGAGCATTACCTACCGAACCATAGCTGACACGAAGTTTTAAGTTATCCATCCAGTTTCTGAAAGGTTTCATAAACTTTTCCTGTGAGATGCGCCATGCAAGTGCCATACCGGGGAAAAATCCCCAGCGATTGTCCGGAGCAAAAACGTTTGTACCATCGGCGCGTGCAGTCAGAGTAAGAAAATAACGGTCGTCAAATGAATAATTGACACGTCCAAAATAAGAAGCCGTACGTGAAGGTTCTCCTATTGTCGTATAGGTAGGTTGTGCCTCACCATAGTTCCACATGGACAGGACATCATCAGCAGTGAAATCAATAGGATAATATTTTGATAAAGATACCATATTGTTAGTACGGTTACTATTCATTTCATGTCCGCCCATCAAATCAAAACGATGTTTATCCAGATTAAACTTATAAGTCAGAATATTCTGTACACCCCAACGTTCTCCTTTTTCATCCGTACGTTTTGCAACCGGCTGTCCACCATTAGAACTAGCCTCACCTGTTTTATTCAGCCAAATATTGTCGGTATAATTAAAATCAAATCCATAGCTTCCCTTCAGTTGATAAGTCAGTCCTTTTAAAACTTCCCAGGTCAACCCCACATTATTAATGATTGAAAAACGATTCTGTTTTTTATATTCATTTACCGTATTATAATATGGATCATTCAATGATGACAACTGCGCAGCATCCGTATGGTCCGCATCCGTTCCCAAATCACCTTCGTCCATACTAGCCAAACTATTAATCGGAGCGAAACGAATCGCATCTCTCAATTTTCCTCCATTTGTACCCGCACCATTAATCACAGTCTTCGTCAGGCGGCTGGATAATTCAAACTTCAATTTCTTACTAAAATCTTTGTTCAGTTTGATACTCAAATTATCACGGATAAAGTCAGAGTTTACCATGACATAATCTTCGTCGTCATGTGTGTAGCTGATATTGTAACGTACAGATTCCGCACCTCCGGTTATACTCACATTATAGTTCTGTTTAAAACCTGTGTTACCATACATAATGTCCTGCCAGTCCGTACCCGGCGTAGACTTGTAGATATCACGATCATCCCAACGACCATACATAGAGTTAATGCCACTAGTCAAAGAAGTTCCATAATCAAGTTCCTTTTGGAAACAATAATATTCGTAAGGAGACAGCACTTTTGTCATATTATATGTCTTACTTAATCCCCAATGTGCATTGAACGAGACTTCAGTCTTACCGGCTTTTCCCCCTTTTGTTGTAATAAGAATTACTCCGTTAGCTCCTTTGGCTCCATAAATAGCAGTCGAAGAAGCATCTTTCAGGACTGTAATATCTGCAATATCCCCAGGAGGTATATCATTAATACTACTCACCTGAAAACCATCTACAATATATAAAGGAGAATTATCCTGTGTAATGGAACCACCGCCACGCACAGTAATCCGAATCTGTGCATCCGGAGAACCATCTGTTGTCACCACATTTACACCAGCCAGTTTACCTGTTATGGCTGTAGCAGCCGATGTCACAGGAATATCTTTCAATGTTTTCTCACCAACAGAAGAAATCGCACCTGTCAAATCGCCGCGACGAGAAGTACCATAACCAACCACAACAACTTCATCCAGCATTTTATTATCTTCTTCCAGCACTACCGCCATAGTTTTCCCTACAGTCACCGGCATAACGACAGCCCTCATGCCGATATAACTAATCTCCAATTTTGCAGACTTGCCAGAAACATTCAGAGAAAAGCCTCCATTCAAATCTGTTATAACGCCTGCATTTCTATTCTTTTCTTTAACGGTAGCACCAATAATCGGTTCGCCTTGCGAATCCAGAACTGTGCCTTTCACCGTAATACTTTGAGCAAATATTCCTATCGGCATCATCAACAGCAATGCCAGTAGTAAAAGTAACCTACCTTTCATTTCTCTAATCTTTATCTTCATAATAGTATGATTTGGTTTAACAAACTTATTTTATTTTCCTCCTGATTCATGTTTTCCATACGATACCGAATTAATTTCTTTTGTACTAATCATAGCAGGTACCGGAATTCTTATTGCAAAGATGAAAAAAAGCCCAAATAACAAGAGGGTAAAAACTAATATAATAGGTGGAATTCTCATTATTTCCCCTCAAAAACCAAGACTTCCCCCACCTTCGTCTGCCGATCATACAGATAAGTCTTTCTTAAGTCAATACCTTTTAAAGGAGCCTTCTCGCTGATCATGGGGCGGTTTATCCGTTGAAGCACAAACAAGGGATTCGCATTATCCGTATCTTTTTTCACTTCCTTCAACTCTTTGCCTCGCAAAAGCAATCTGTCATATGAACGCAAACGCAAGTTTCCACCGATAGTAGATCTGATAACAGCCTTTACTAAACGGTTATTTTTCCAGGTTATCTCTTCAACCACAAAACCACCACGTGCACGTAACCCTTTTATAGTCCCTTCTTTCCATTCATGTGGTAATGCCGGTAACAGTTGTACCGCCCCGTCGTGACTCTGTAGCAACATCTCTGCAATACCCGCTGTACAGCCGAAGTTTCCGTCAATCTGAAAAGGAGGATGTGCGTCGAAAAGATTAGGGTAAGTACCTCCCCCCTGTCCTTTTTGCACAAGCGGGCTTACATAGTTCAATTGATTTTTTATCAACTTATAAGCATGGTCGCCATCAAGCATACGCGCCCAAAAACACACTTTCCATCCCATAGACCAACCGGTGGAAGGATCTCCACGCTGTATAAGCGTATTACGTGCAGCTTCAAAAAGTATCGGAGAACGATAAGGTGAAATCTGATAGCCCGGATACAGCCCCCATAAGTGGGAAATATGACGGTGATGGTCCTGCGGATGATCCCAATCTTCAAACCATTCCTGAAGCTGCCCATATTGTCCCACTTGCATAGGGGGCAATTGTCTCCGCATACTTATCAGTGTGTCACAAAACAAAACATCTTCCCCTAACACTTTGGCTGCTTCACATGTATTGGAAAACAAATCAAAAACCAATTGATTATCCATCGTAATCCCTGCAAACAGGTTCCCTTTTTTCTTTATCCAACGTGGTGCATTTTCGGGAGAATTGGAAGGGACCACGACCAAATATCCCGTATTAGGATCTTCAACTAAAAAATCCACAAAAAATTGAGAAGCGCTTTTCATGATAGGATATGCCTTCTTCAAATACTCTTTATTACCGGAAAACAAATAACGATCCCACAGATGCTGACAAAGCCACGCACTTGCCACCGGCCATATGCCACAATAAGCACGATCCACCGCACCCGTCATACGCCAAAGGTCTGTATTATGATGCAATACCCATCCTCTACATCCATACATCTCACGCGCTGCTTCCCGCCCATTTTCACTCAGTTCTCTCACCATTTCAAGAAACGGCTTATGCAACTCTTCCAGATTTGTCACTTCTGCCGGCCAATAATTCATTTCCGCATTAATATTCGTAGTGTAATTACATGCCCATGCAGGATGAGTGGATGCATTCCATATTCCTTGAAGATTGGCAGGCTGACAGCCAGGTTGTGAACATGAAATCAACAAATAACGCCCGAATTGAAAATAGAGAGCCAACAAATGAGGATCATAGATAAACGAGCTTTCTTTAATACGCACGTCCATTGGTTTCTTTGCCTGCGGAGTCCATCCCAAATCCAGTTTCACCCGATCATATTGCTTTTTATATGCCATCATATGAGCCTCTTTGGCTTTCCGGTAATCTGTATCAGCGTTTTTCAGATAAAGGGTATTGCGCTGATAAGGATCGGCTGATATATCCTTGTAGTTCACAAAGTTTGTAGCCATAGAAATATACAAGGTCAGTTCCGTTGCCCCTTTAACAGAGAGTAATGTATCATTCGCAGATACATTCCCCCCCTTATTCTTCAACTTCAGGTCTGCACAGTAATGCACCTTTCCCGGAACAAAATTGGTTCCTTCTGTCGTACCTTCCAAACGCAGATTACGTTTACCCGGAATACTGTATGTCGGATTTTTCATCGGAGTACTGAAAAAGAGTTCGCAATCAATCATTTTAGCAACAGAAGATTGAATGTGTATAATAATCAGTTGATCCGTCAGCGAAGCAAAAGCTTCTTCTGTAAACTCCACTCCATCTACTTTATATCGTGTAGTCGTTACAGCATGGTCTATGTCCAACTCTCTATAGTACCCGGTAACTTCTTTCCGGTTCTTATATCGTATATTCAGACTACCAACAGTCTGATACTTCATTTCATTTCCAACCTGTGACAGCAACTTCTCACCACCCAGTTCTTGAGCCTTCTCATACTTCCGTTCAAATATCAATTTACGAATTTGCGACAAAGCGGCTTTTCCCTCTTTATTATAGTTCTGGTAAGGAGAACCTGCCGAGACAGTTTCTTCATTGAGCTGGAACCTACCTGTGTATGGATCACCATACACCATAGCTGAAATACGCCCATTACCTATCGGCAAAGCTTCCTCCCAAAATTGTGCAGGTTTGTCATACCACATTTTGTAGGGGGCTGTCTGTGCCAAAACATTGCCCCCTATTGCGCAACTCCACAAAATCAAAAGCACTGCAAATATATTTCTCTGATTATTTCTCATATCTCCTCCGAAGCGTCACTTAATGAACCATACTCACCGACTGCTTTAACTTGATAAGTTTTTCCTTCCTCAACGATACAATATGTTTCTTTTGTAATTTCCACTATCTCATCACCACTTAAAACCAAATAGCAAATAGCATACTTGGAGGAATCCCAGCTTAGCACATCAAGATTTCTCTTCAAGTTTGCCGGAGCAGCCACCTTCTCCATATATTTTTTCGGATTCCAATAATCCCCCTCACTTATTATATTCTCATATGTATATCGGGCGGCTTCGCTGGCGGTAAGAACAGCCTGGCATGAACCTGTCACGGTATTCTCTTGAGCATCTTTGTAACTATACATAGTCTTACGTTGACTTAAATCCATTACCGCACCATTTTTATCCTTGCTATTATATTCCGCAAATAGTTTTGGTATAGCCCCCATATCTGTCCAACCTTCAGGAGCTATATCTATATTAAAGGTCGTATTAAGATATACGGTTATAGGAGAATTATGCCAAGGACGTCCCAACTTAACCCTGCCATCACTTGCCAGTTGGTTTCCATCAATGATACAGTTATTCATTACGTACCCCCAACGTGTATTTGCATTATGGGAAGGAGCTACAAGCACTGCCCCTTCACGGGTACTATAAAAAGTACAATGCTCAAGCAAGCAATTACCATTTCCATAAAAATAATCGACAGCACCTTCAATCCAGCAATCCTGAACATAAACACGCCCATTGTCATCTGCCTTGGGATTTGTTTGCCAGGTATCCTGGAAAGAGATGAACTTGCAATTTTTAAACGAATTACGGTCATTCTGAGTATACATAGCCAATGCCATAGGTCCTTTCTGCAACTCTTTGCCATATCCATTAACAAAGGATATATTCTCCGCATAAAAGTCCGACGCTTTCACCGAAACCATGGAAGCTTCCGGTTTCCCTAATTTTTTATATGAATATTTCCAGACATTCGGGTCAGTGGGATCCTCCTCGGCCGCACTATTGATCCATAGTTTAACAATTGTTTTATCCGCATCCTGACCGATAAGATGAATAAACGGCTTATTTTCCGGAATAATAATCTGTTCCTCATATGTACCATTCATCACAAAAATAAGCCAAGGCTCTGTCCTATTTGCAGGAACTTCATCGATAGCTTTCTGTATGCTGGTGTGCGTACCTTTCCCCGTGAGACTCACTACTGCATCGAACGTACGGGCTGCGGGCTGCGGGCGTTCGGACGTTACAAATCGGATACTAACTCCATCAAACAAATTGCCATACAAATCAGCTACAGCTCCCGGAGACACAGTAAAATCACAATTCTGATTATAATCCAGATTTCCATAAACATAAGATGCTGTTTTACCGTTGAATGTCAACGTAACCTCTTTACCATTGAAAAAGACCTTCCCTTCACCGGCTTTCACACGTTCATTAAATGTAAGTAAAATCGTATTGTCCACATTTGCTATTTCACCATTTGCAGGGGTGATAGATAACAAGGATGGTCCTTCACGATCCGGAACGAAAAAATTATTACTGGTTTCTGTACAAGCTGTTGTTAGCAGAGCCAGCAAAAGTAACAGCCCACTAAAGATTTTAAAGAATAAACGTGTTTTCATAATTTATTTATTATAATTGTTATGTTTTCAATAATTGAATGCTCAAGCACTCACATATCCTATCACTACCTCATCACTATAATACACCTTTTTTACCTTGCGATCCCGATTTATTCACCGCAGAGACTTTTAAGGCATAATTTACTTTCAAAACAGGAAAAGCCGTGGCAGTTGTAGTTCCTATGATTTGTTCACCATCATAAATAATATACCCGATAGCATTTTTCACCGGCTGCCATGTCAAAGTACCCTGCTGATATATTAAATTGCGCGGTGCCCGAAGTTCTTCCATTATTCCTCGCGGATTCCAGTTATCATCCCCCGGAATCATATTCTCATATGTATATTCAGCAGCTTCTGTTTTAGTAAGGGTCGCCCGGCATTTTCCGGATATTATTTCACCTGAAGCCCGGTCCTTATATTGATAATTAGTTTTACGCTTACTTAAATCAAGCACATTGCCTTGCATATCACGACTGTTATATTCTGCGAAACTACCCGGAATAGTTCCCATATCTGTCCAGCCTTCAGCAGCAATAGGAATACGCATGGTGGTATTAATGTATATTGCCTTCGGACTATTATGCCAGGGACGCCCTAACTTCACTCTGCCATCACTCGCTAAACTATTTCCATCTATTATACAATCTCGAAAAGCATAACCATACTTGGCATTTTTATGTGCAGGCGCTACAATCACCGCACCACTCCGTACATTATAAAGTGTACAATTTTCCAATAATACATTTCCGCCACCATAAAAATAATCTACAGCACCTTCAATCCAGCAGTCTTTGACATAATGACGACTCAAATCATCATTAGCAGTCATCCATGTATCTTGGAACGAACGAAATTTGCAATTATTGAATGAAACACAATCAGCCTGACTACTCATTGCCAAGGCCTGCGGACCATTTTCCGCTTCTACTCCCCAATCATTTACAAATGAAATGTTTTCAGCATAAAAATGGTCTCCTTCCACCAATACCACAGTACCTTCATATTTATAAACAGGAGATGAAGGATTATGCACAGAAGACTTCCAATACGCTCTTTTACCTTCAGATTCTCTCCCTGTTATTTTACCACCTACATTCAGGTTTAGATGAATAATTGTCTTTTCCCTATCCTGCCCAATCAAATGAATGTATGGTTTACTCTCCGGGATTACTACTTGTTCATTATACGAACCGTTTTTCAACAAAATCATCCAAGGTTCAGTCCGCCCGTCAGGTACAGCATTTATGGCAGCCTGAATTGTTCGAAAATTGCCGCTTCCATCGGCAGAAACTATAGTTTGATAAGGTGACTGTGCCACCTGAGCATAACCTGTAATATAGGTACCCAACAATAACAATGACAATACTACATTTTTCATGATATTCTTTTTCTTATTCAGAATCCAAGCCTGTTCAATTTATATTTTATGCGAAGTTAGGTGAAATCCATTATATCATGGTGACAAATTCAGGTTTATAACGGGGCAAAAACTAGTCAGAGGTTCAGTTTATTTTCATCTTTTCAATACTATTAATTGACCAATAGATACAATATATATGCCAATGAATCATTGTATACTATATATGAATCAAAATTACACCTCCCAGTTATTTATATATTCTATCTTTGTCGCAATAAAAACAAAAACACACTATAAAGATCATGATTACAAGTAGAAAGATTTCTCAAGTCAAAGTTTTTGCTGGTAGTCCTTGGGAAGTAGCCAGCGTAAAGAGTTTGTTGAACGAAGCTTATATTCAAGTGTCAACGAAAGACAATGGTTTAAACAGTATTTTGATTTCTGTTCCTTGCGAATACTATACTGCGGCCATGCGTGTAATTAATAACAGAAAAGTTTCATAGGTTTTAGATTTACATATAAATTAAATGGTTCTTATTGTCAGCAGGAGTTTTAGCTGGATAATACGTTGACTAGCAACTCATTGAACCCTGACAATAAGCCATGACAATAGGCTGACAATAAAAAGATCGTACTTTTATTGTCAGCCTGTTATTTAATAGATTAAATTCACGGCAGAATTATAGAATTCGTTTCAATCTCCTACATATCTTTCTGATCTAGCAGTTGCTACAAATAGCGTTGTCCGACATAGTATTCTTCTCGAAGGATCGCAGTCTTTCGTATTGTTCCTCCACCATTTTCCATAAACCGTCCAGTCGCGAACTTTGTCCTCTAATTGCCATTAATTCCTGATCTCGCATATTCAAGAGTGAAGCATACAATCTGCTGGTTTTGTTTTTTTCCATGCAAAGTTGCTCTAACTCATCGATATATTCAGACGTAATTCCCAGCTTAGTCCGTTTTATGAATTGCTGAATACTATCATCATCTATGGAAACTGTATCGTTCTCATAAGACACTGTGATTTTTTTCATTTCCACCCAGAGCCAGATATACTCTTTTTCGAGTCGGTATTTCTCGGCTGCCGCTTCTATGTTAATCCATTGTGACATAGTGTTTGTTTTTAATTTGTTATACAACAAGGAATAAATAGCACTCTATTGATGTTGATTCAACAAACATTCGCGCTTTTTGTATTCCGGGTGGACAGGAGATTGGAGTTGGGGATTTATAAGGATCATGAAACCAACCAGGTACAAGAAAAGCGTGAATGCTGTTGAATCATTATCTGTCCTTGAGGCCTAGCAAACCCGTCCATAAGATAATGATAACAACAGACATCCACGCTAATCGTTTATATATAACACATCTTCCATCAATATGTTGATATACGACCGTTCACGTGGAATATCTGTTGAACCACCCCTCTACGGATAGAAACTTGCTAGATTTCAAGGACGAGGGATAATGCAATAATATTCCTATTTCAAAATAAATAACGCTTCTTACCTGTTTTCACCACGCTGGTGAACAGAAAGCATATGACAAAGATATGCTTTTTTTTCGAAACAAAGTGGAAACACGGAAATAAATACAGGAAGTTTATTGAAAGAGAGAAAGTTCAATATTAGCAAATAGCCTATAAGAAATATAAACTCGCTACGAAGCGAATGTCGCCCCCGTTAAATGAGTACTGCACATCCGGTATCTTTCACTAAAGAAGGAGGTATTGTTCCGTTAAAGCAGCAGCATTGTTCAGCTAAAGTACCGGTATCTTTACCTTCCCACGACCGTGGTTACTTCTTTCCACAGCCGTGACGAATTCCTACCACGGCCGTGGGAAGATCTCGTCACGGCCGTGGCGAACTACCAATACCGGTAAGTTAACGTAAGAATAACAGTGTCTTTATGCAACAATACACAGTGGCGAGCATATCTTTACTTACTTGTTAATGTTTCAAGTCCGCCTTCTTGAATAGAGTATAACAAGAAAGCACATTCTTTATCGCGATAAAGCGCAAATAGTTTGTTTTACAAGTACCTTATCCGTACCTTTGAAACCTATAAACAAACACTTACAACTCTATAAAATTTAAGATAAATAGAAATGAAAATTACACAAATCAGGGAAAATGGAGATACGGAAGCATTAAGTGTGGTAAACATCGACCTGTTGATAGAAAAAATGAAAAGAGAGACCAAGCTCCGCCCGGTATCCGAACTACGCCAAGCCCTGCATTTTGTTCTGCCCGACGAACCTTGTTCACTCACTAGCAAATTGCCGCGAGTGATTCCTGCCGCAGCTTTCGGGCGAGTGAACGGAGTGAGACAAATGAAAACCTACAATGGGATTGTAGAACTGACCGTCGGTCCGTTAGCCAGAAAAACAGAAGTGGAGATTGTGAAGCAAAAGGCTGCCGAACTTCCTCAGACAATACTGGCTTTCATGGGAGCAAGCGGCAAAAGTGTCAAGATATGGACTTGCTTCACCCGACCGGACGGCACTTTGCCGCAAACAACGGAAGAGGCCGAAATGTTTCAGGCACATGCCTATCGCCTAGCCATCAAATGTTATCAGCCTCAACTTCCTTTCAATATTCTGCTAAAAGAGCCGAAACTGGAACAGTTCTCACGTCTTAGCTATGATCCGGACTTGATTTATCGCCCCACTCCTATTCCTTTCTATCTTTCACAACCTATCGGTATGCCCGGCGAGATGACTTATCATGAGAAATCGAGCACAGAAGCATCGCCATTGAATCGTGCCCTGCCGGGATATGATACGGAGGATACAGTGGCACTGCTTTATGAAGCGGCATTGCGAAAGACCTTTGAAGAAATGGACCAAGCCTGGCATCGGGATGATGATTTGCAAATATTAATAGTCCCGCTTGCCGAGAACTGCTACTACTCAGGCATTCCGGAAGAGGAGGCAACCAGACGCACCATCATCCGTTACAACAAAAGAAAGAATCCAATGCTGGTACGTGAAATGATAAGAAACGTATATAAGGAATGTAAGGGAGTGCCGAAAAGCAACTGTCTGACCAAAGAGCAACGCCTTAGCCTGCAAATGGATGAATTTATGAACCGCCGTTATGAGTTCCGTTACAATACGCAGATCGGAGAGGTGGAATACCGGGAGCGTTTCTCGTTCCGGTTCTATTTCCATCCCATCGACAAACGGGCACAAAACAGCATTATGCTGGACGCCCAATCTGAAGGAATCGGAGTATGGGACAGGGACATAGACCGTTACTTGCACTCCAACCGTGTGCCTATCTATAATCCGCTAGAGGAGTTTCTGTTTCACCTGCCACATTGGGATGGGAAAGACCGTATCCATGCGTTAGCCAACAGGGTTCCCTGCAATAATCCGCATTGGGAATTACTTTTTCATCGCTGGTTCTTGAATATGGTTTCGCATTGGAGAGGAGTAAATAAAATGTATGCCAATAGTACATCGCCTATATTAGTGGGAGCACAAGGAACTCATAAATCTACTTTTTGCCGTGAAATGATTCCGCCTGCACTCCGGGCTTACTATACGGACAGTATTGATTTCAGCCAGAAACGGGATGCGGAACTGTATCTGAATCGTTTTGCGCTCATCAACATTGATGAGTTCGATCAGATTACGCTGACCCAACAGGGGTTTCTGAAACATATTCTCCAAAAACCGGTGGTCAACCTTCGAAAACCACATGGCCGCTCGGTGCTTGAGTTACAACGGTATGCTTCATTTATCGGCACAAGCAATCAGAAGGATCTGTTGACCGACCCTTCGGGGAGCCGTCGCTTCATCTGTATTGAAGTGACAGGAAACATCGACACTACACAGCCGATAGATTATGAGCAGCTTTACGCGCAAGCCATGCACGAAATTTCTCATGGTGAGCGTTACTGGTTTAATAGTGAAGACGAGCAGATTATGACCGAGAACAACCGGGAGTTTGAGCAAACACCGGCTATGCTCCAACTGTTTTATCAATACTTTAGGGCTCCACAAGCGGGAGAGGAAGGTGAATTCTTTACTCCGGTAGAAATACTGAATTACTTGAAGAAGAAAAGCGGTATTTCATTGTCCGACAACAAAGTATATCATTTCGGGAGAATGCTTCAAAAGTGCGGAATTACCTCGAAACATACTTATAAAGGTACTGTCTATCAGGTAGTAAAGATATTATAAGATACAAAAGCAAGGCTGACAATAAAAGTTGATATCTTTTATTGTCAGCCTGTTTTCAGTGGCTATTGTCAGACAGTAGCTACCTGATATTCATCCGTTTAGATATTATATTGACAATTTGACAATAAAACAGGTGCAAATCACTGTGAGATCTAAATTTGATATTTTTGTTTCATAGATGAATAGAGGGTATCTCCTATTTTATCTCCACTTTCGTCTGCAATCTGATGTCATCAGAAGCAGCACCGATCATTACTTGGAAAGTTCCCGGTTCTACCACCCTTTTCAAATTCCGATCGACAAGTGCAAAATCCTCTTCGGACAAAATAAACTTCACTTCCTGTTCTTCTCCACACTTCAAAAAGAGGCGTGCAAAATGTTTCAATTGCTTCAACGGTTGCACTACTGAAGCATATTCATCTCTCAAATAAAGTTGAACAACTTCTTCACCATCGTACTTTCCGGTGTTAGCCGTACATAGTACACTCATAAAAACAAATGAGGCTTCATGAATCTATATTCATAAAGCCTTTCAAAAAAAAGAATACTCGTACTCGAAGCGGGACTTGAACCCGCACAGCCGCAATGGCCAAGGGATTTTAAGTCCCTCGTGTCTACCGATTCCACCATTCGAGCATCCTCGACGAGAGAGAGCGGAAAACGAGACTCGAACTCGCGACCCTAACCTTGGCAAGGTTATGCTCTACCAACTGAGCTATTTCCGCGTTTTGTTTTAACGGGTGCAAAGATAAGCCATTTTATAATACCAACCAAACTTTACACCCATTTTTTTATTCACAATCGTAAAATTCCCTCTATTTCGGTCAATTCTGCATCAGTAAAGGCCAAATTATCCAACGCATGAAGATTATCTGCCAGCTGTTTTACAGAACTTGCCCCCACAATAACAGAGGTCATCCGTTCGTCTTTCAACACCCATGCCAATGCCATCTCAGCCAAAGTCTGCCCACGGCGTACAGCCACCTCATTCAGCCGACGTGCTTTTTCCACTTTATCTTCTGTCACTTGGTCTACTTTCAAAAACCCAGTAGCACGAGCCGCACGAGAGTGCTCCGGAATACCATGCAAATATTTATTGGTCAGCAATCCTTGTGCCAAAGGCGAAAATGCAATAAAGCCGGAGCCTTGTTCAGCGGCCAACGGCAATACCTCCTCCTCCACAGCACGATCAAACATACTATAACGATATTGGCTGATCAAACACGGCACACCGGCACTTCTCAATATTTCATAAGCCACCTTTGCCTGCATAGGCGGATACTTTGAAATACCCACATACAATGCTTTTCCTTGCTTCACTATATCAATCAACGCTTGCATCGTTTCCTCAACCGGGGTCACGCCATCATAACGGTGACTATAGAATATATCAAAGTAATCCAAACCGGTACGACACAGGCTTTGGTCGATACTGGCCATTAAATTCTTACGCGAACTGTTTCCCCCATAAGGTCCATTCCACATTTCGTGTCCTGCTTTTGAGGAAATAATCAATTCATCACGGTAACCTTGGAAATTCTCCTTCAGAATTTTACCGAAATTAATCTCAGCACTTCCCGGACCAGGGCCATAATTATTAGCTAAGTCAAAATGTGTAACCCCGCTATCAAAAGCATATTTAATCATATCGGTTGCTACACCAAAATCGTCCACACTACCAAAGTTATGCCACAAACCTAAAGAGATACGAGGTAAAAGCAAGCCGCTATTTCCGCAGTATTTGTACTGCATTTTGCTATAACGGTCTGCCGAAGGTTGATATTTCATGCTATTACGTTTTACAATTATTTCTATCTACCTAAAAGGCTTCGTTCAGCCTGTTCCATGACTGAGAAATTAAATCCGTCCACTACTTGCCGCATCAAGCTTTCGATCCTGTCATTACACAAATTACCGATACTACCCTCATGAGTATGATGCACCTTCTTGTCATGGGTGAACTTGCCGGCTTCTATGTCCAAGCCAACCTTTTTATAAGCATCACGGAACGGCATACCTTCAGACGCCAAACGGTTGACCTCTTCCACACTAAAGATATAAAGGTAACGGTTATCATCCAGAATATGTTCGTTGATTTTAATTTTGTCCATAATATAGGCAGCCATTTGCAGACATTCCTTCAACTCCCGGAACGCAGGCAAGAAAACTTCTTTTATAATCTGCAAATCACGAAAATACCCCGAAGGCAAATTATTCATTATCATCATAATCTGCTGAGGAAGAGCCTGCAGCTTGTTGCATTTTGCCCGTGTCAATTCAAAGACATCAGGGTTCTTTTTATGAGGCATTATACTGGAGCCGGTAGTACATTCATCCGGAAGTTTTACAAAGCCAAAGTTTTGGCTACTGAACATACAAGCGTCAAAAGCCATTTTAGAAACTGTCCCGGCAATAGAAGCCAAAGCAAAAGCCACATTACGTTCCATCTTACCACGCCCCATCTGCGCATACACCACATTATAATCCATCGAATCAAATCCCAACAAGCGGGTGGTCATCTCACGATCGAGCGGAAAAGAAGAACCATACCCGGCAGCAGAGCCCAACGGATTGCGGTTGCACATTTTGAATGCAGCCTGCAGAAACATCATATCGTCCACCAGACTCTCAGCATACGCGCCAAACCACAAGCCAAATGAAGAAGGCATCGCTATCTGCAAATGAGTGTAACCCGGCATTAACACATCCTTATATGTATTGCTTTGAGAAATCAGCACATGAAAAAGTTGCTCCACCTCTTCGGCCACTTCTTTTAATTCCGCACGAGTAAACAGCTTCAAATCCACCAACACCTGGTCATTGCGTGAACGTCCACTATGAATTTTCTTTCCGACATCTCCCAACTTACGCGTCAACATCAATTCTACTTGCGAGTGTACATCCTCTATACCATCCTCTATTACAAACTCTCCCTTTTCGGCAGAAGCATAGATATTCTTTAATTCCGCTAATAGCATTTCCAATTCTCCGGCTGTAAGCAAACCGATACTTTCCAACATGGTGATATGTGCCATTGAGCCCAATACATCGTGTTTAGCCAGATAAAGATCCATTTCACGGTCACGTCCTACAGTAAAACGATCTATCTCCTCATTTACCCGGACATTTTTTTCCCAAAGTTTCTGTGCCATATTTGTCTTTATTTTTAATAAGGAATCATCGATAACATCTCAGCCAGTTTATCCACACCATCCTGTAAAGGTTTAGCAACCATCGCCTTCATAAACATATTCACTTCTGCACGAATAGTTACTTTCAGTTTTGCCTGCCCAGCCTCTACAGGCAAAATCTGAATCCACAAATTCATAGGGACCGGAGATTTTTCACTTTCGAATTTAACACATTTATAAGGTTCACGTTCTATAATACGCAAAGTAATGCTTATGCCTTGTACCGTAAAACTTAAAGAGTCACTGTCGAACTCCATACCTTGTACCTTGTCGGCCAATTTATCACGTACAGATTCCAAGTTACTTAAATCCGACAACTTATTAAACACCTGTTCCTGACTATAAGGAACATATTTCACACCACTCTCAAATTGTGCCATAATACCTGCTCTCTAAAAACACGAAAAGAACAATCCGGAAATCCATAAAAATTCCCGAACGGTTCTCTTCATATTATATTTGTTTTAAAACTATAACTTATTTGCCTGCCTCCCAATGAGCCGGATCCTTTCTCCAATTATCCAAAACCGGAACATCCTCTTCATTAATATATCCGGTCTTCAAGGCTGAATCCAATACAGCTTCATAATTAGTCAGAGTAACCAAGTTCACTTTTGCTTCCTTAAACGCTTCAATTGCCACTGGGAAACCATAAGTAAATGCAGCGACCATACCAATCACTTCACATCCGTCACGACGGATAGCTTCAACAGCTTTCAAACTGCTGCCGCCAGTTGAAATCAAGTCCTCAATAACTACGACTTTCATACCAGGACGAAGTTCACCTTCAATCAGGTTTTCCAAGCCATGGTCTTTTGGAGTAGAACGAACATACACAAACGGCAGATTCAACTCTTCAGCCACCAAAGCTCCTTGAGGGATAGCCCCTGTCGCCACACCGGCAATAGCATCTACCTGACCGAACTTCTCCAGGACAATACGGCTAATCTCAAGTTTCACAAAATTACGAAGAGAAGGATACGAAAGAGTTTTGCGGTTATCACAATAAAAAGGCGACTTCCAACCGGACGCCCAAGTAAAAGGATTAGCCGGCTGCAACTTGATAGCCTTAATCTTCAGTAATTTCTCTGCGAATAATTTTTCTAAAGTCTTCATAACTCAACTATATCTGATAAATATTGTGCAAAAATATAGAAATACATCGAGATAATGAAAAATCGGACAAGGTATTTTTCTAAAAAATAGTTGTTGTTATCAGGATTCCCCTGCCAATGCCAAAGTAAGCACACTGATACGTAATCCGGGTATGCCACGAAAGGCATCAGCGCAAGAAACAACCGTAGCCCCTGTTGTCAGCACATCATCCACCAACAAAAGATGCTTTCCTTCCAAGCTATCAGGGAAAATACAGGCAAACAAATTTCGCACGTTTTCCCATCTTGCATATTGTCCTTTATGCGTCTGTGTGTCAGTATACCTGCTTCTTATCACAACTTTAGTATCCATAGGAATACCTGTCACCACCGAAACTCCTCTTGCCAGGCATTCGCTTTGGTTATACCCCCTTAAACGTTTTTTACGTTGATGCAACGGAACAGGAACAATCAAATCTATCCCATCAAAAAAATGAGAACACATAAGTTCAGATGCCATCATCCGCCCCATCACTTCACCCACTTCTTGATTACCATGATATTTCAGTTCGTACAACAACTGTCGGACATTTCCTCCCTTTGCATAATAAAGAAAAGAGGTGGCATGCTCCACCGGTATTTTTCCCCAGAAATTACATTCTACAATATTATCTTTCCGTAAATGAAATTGAGTACGCGGAAGCCCCGACAAGCATCTCAAGCAAAGCACTCTCTCCCCTGATATAAGCTGCCGCCCACAAAGCAGACAACTATGAGGGAAAAATAAATTCCAAAGATCAGTCCAGATAGACATCATCTTCTCCGGTTTGTTTCACACAACGGCAAACAGCCTCCATTTCAAATCCTCTACCAACTGCAAAACGAATCAATTTCCCATTCCGTTCGTATTCCGTACATGCTTTCACACTTCTTCTTTTCTGCTCGATCAAACCAGATAGTATCTCCATATATTCCCGCTCATCTACCTCCTCCAATCCTTTGGCTATAACATCCGCAGGGATTTTCTTCATGCGCAAAGCCTGGCAGATTTTCACTCTGCCCCATTGGTTAAAGCGATATTTATCGCGAACAAAAGCCGAGCAAAAACGCTTCTGGTCAATGTATCTCTCATCCTGCAAATGCCGAACGATTTTCTCCATCATTTCCGGAGTGGCTCCCCATTGTGATAATTTAGCCTCTACATCTGCTACACAACGCTCCATTAAAGAGCAATAAGCTTCTGCCTTATACCTCAAATCATTCTCACTTAATTCTCCCTTCATCTTATTTCTCCGCTTTTATCATTCTATCATTTTGAAAGAGATCTTTTCTCAATTTTATATTTTTGTATTCCAAACCAGCCAACATATCCACCGTTTCCCGACCGTATTCCTGATTAATTTCAAAATAAAGCCTTCCACCAGACACTAGCATATCCCTACCCAATTCTGCTATTTTCCGATAAAACAGCAACGGACTATCATCCGGCACAAACAAAGCCAATTCCGGCTCCCATTCCAAGACATTAGCACTCATATCCGCCCTCTCCTTTTCTGTAATATAAGGTGGATTGCTGACAATGACATCAAACCGCTCACCTGCAGGAGAAGCAAGCAGCACATCCCTTTGCTCAAGAGTTACACGAACGCCGTTCCGCCTGCAATTACGTTCCGCAACTTGCAACGCCTTTTCTGAAACATCCCATGAAACGACCTCCGCCTCTTCCAAATTCTTAGCCAAAGAGACAGCGATGCAGCCGCTCCCCGTACCAATATCCAATATTCTAACCCGACCATACTTATGCTCCCGTATAATCCAGTCTACCAACTCCCCTGTTTCCGGACGTGGAATCAATACATGTTTATTCACTTCAAAAGTAAGGCCATAAAATTCTTCCGTACCTATTATGTATTGAATAGGTTCCAGTTTTTGCAGACGAACCAGAATATCATCCAGCTGTTTCCGCTCATTCACCGAAAAAGTAGTATCTTTGCCTGCATACAATTCAACAACAGACATGCCGAAGACTTGTGTAAGCAGCAATTTAGCCATAGGCACAAGTTCTGAATCAGGGTAATATCCCTGCAAGGTTTGTTTTATGTAAGATACAACAGGATTCATAGTGTCATTTTATATGCAAAAGTAAGAATTTAAACAAGATCGTTATGACAAAAGATGAAAAATATATTTCCCGTTGCCTGCAACTGGCATACAACGGACTTTGTAACACAGCCCCTAATCCGATGGTAGGTGCTGTCATTGTATATCACGACACCATTATTGGAGAAGGCTACCACATCCGTTGCGGAGAGGCACATGCCGAAGTAAACGCCATACGTTCCGTTAAAGACGAAAATCTTTTGAAGGAATCAACCATATACGTAAGTCTGGAACCATGCTCCCATTATGGAAAGACCCCTCCCTGCGCCGACCTGATTATAGAGAAGAGAATCCCCAAAGTCGTAATAGGCTGCATAGACCCGTATTCCCAAGTAGCCGGCAAAGGCATCGAGAAACTGCGCAAAGCCGGCATTGAAGTAACCGTAGGCGTCTTAGAAGAGGAATGCCGGCACCTGATAAGACGCTTCATAACATTCAACACGCTCAAACGCCCATACATAACCTTAAAGTGGGCAGAATCCGCTGATGGCTTTATCGATATAAACCGCACAGGAGGAAAGCCGATCATACTTTCCAATCCGCTGACCAGCATGCTGGTACACAAAAAACGCGCCGAACATGACGCTATATTAGTAGGACGACACACGGCATTACTTGACAATCCCTCCCTATCCACCCGGAATTGGTACGGCAAGCATCCCGTGCGTCTGGTAATAGATAAAGAATTGACATTACCCCGAGATTTGGAACTTTTCAACGGCAAAATAAAGACATTCGTGTTTACCCGGGAATCCCCCTGTCAGCCAAACGCATTAACAGAATACATATCGTTGGATTTCAACAAAGATATCCTGCCGCAAATAATGGAAGTATTATATCAGAAAAAAATACAATCACTTCTAGTAGAAGGCGGAAGTATTTTATTACAGTCTTTCATAGACTCCGGCTTATGGGATGAAGCCTTCATAGAAAAGGCTCCACTACGCTTAAACAATGGAATACAGGCACCTTCTATTCAAAAAAAACACTTTAAACTGAATAAAATATACTTTGGAAGAGAAATAATGCATGCCGTCCATTCACAAATTCAAAGATAAAATGTGGCTGATTGACCGAGAAAAAGGGCTGGTTTATCTATAAATTAATATAAAACTTGTCCCAAAACTTCTATATAGAAAAAAATCTTCCTACTTTTGCGACTTGTAACAATAGACTCATTTGCAAATGAAAATAAAGTTTTTGACTGTCATCACAAGTCTGCTTGCTGCGGCTTTTATGATTACATCTTGCTTGGACGACAACGAAGTAGAAACAGAATATAGTTCAGAATCAAGCATTACCTCTTTTGCTATAAAAGATAAAATTGAAACTCAATATACCGAAAAGGTTAATGGCAAAGACACAACGCTGACATTCACCGTTGATGGTACCAAATACCCTTTTGCCATCGACCAAGGCACAAGACATATCTACAACGTAGACTCCCTGCCAGTCGGTACAGACATCAGCAAAGTCGTAGTCAGCATAAAATCAGACGGTATTGGCATTTTTATTGTCGCTGAGGACAAAGATTCGTTGTGGAATGATACCGACTCCTTGAATTTCGAAAAGCCTGTCCAATTTAAAGTTATGGCGATGAGCGGAGTCTATGGACCTATTTATAAAGCCGAGATTAATGTACATAAACAAGTTCCCGACTCATTGCAGTGGAGCCATAGAGGAAGTAGTTTCGACAACACTATCCAAGCACAGAAAGCAGTCACATTAGGGGATTATATTTATGTTTTCGCACAGCAAGACAATGGCGCCGCTGTTACAAGCACCCACATCAATGACGGAAAAACCTGGACGCCCTTACAGGCTTTACCTGAAAATATGCAAAATGCGGACTATTCTTCTGTCATGGCATGGGGAAACCAATTATACATACTTGCCGACAATGACCTGTACTGCTCCTCTGACGGAAAAAGCTGGAGCAAGATGGGCACTAACACCAAATTCGAGAAGCTGATTGCCGGTGTTCATTCAGAACATAACTGCAAATTGTACGCCATAGACACCAACAATCATTTTATGGAAAGCACGGATGCTCTGGTTTGGGATACTAATGGCGAGGTTCCGGCCAATTTCCCGAAAAATCAGTTATCATACACAGCTTACCCGTTGGTAACCAATAAATTCATAGACCGTATGGTACTAATGGGAGAAAATCCCATTGCGACCGACACGACCTCTACTGTATGGACCAGACTGACTACAGAAGACAGTTGGGCAGATTATCCTACAGCCGCATACGATAGTTTTTATTGTCCCAAGCTGGCTAATATAGCCATGATTCATTACAACGACCAATTATACGCTTTCGGTGGTCCGGGTAAAAGTTTCGGTAAGGACATTCCCGCTTTCAGCCGATTCTACGGATCAACGGATCAAGGCGTTACATGGAAACCTGTTTCAAGATATGTATTCTTCCCTACAGAATTCACAGATCTATACAACCAGGCAGACGGCAACTATTCTTATGTCGTAGACAAGAATAACTTCTTGTGGATTATATGGAGCCGAAGCGGAGAAGTATGGAGAGGACGAATCAATAAGTTGGGATTCGATTCCAAGGAATAAAGTCAAAGAGAGTCATATAAAATAGATTGCGACATGCCATATAGAGAGCAAATAGACAAAAGCCGTATACCTGCCCATGTAGCCATTATAATGGATGGAAATGGAAGATGGGCTAAACAACGTGGACAGGCGCGCAGCTTCGGACATCAAGCCGGTGCAGAAACTGTACACATCATAGCAGAAGAAGCGGCTAGACTGGGAGTCAAATACTTGACACTATATACTTTCTCTACCGAAAACTGGAATCGCCCGGTAGATGAAGTCGCTGCTCTGATGAGTCTTCTGATGGACTCCATTGAAGAAGAAACTTTCATGAAAAACAACATCAGTTTTCGCATTATCGGTGATACGGCAAAGTTACCGGTAGAAGTTCTGGAACGATTGAACCAATGCATTGAACGCACCTCAATCAATACCGGTATGTGTCTGACACTTGCTTTAAGCTACTCTTCCAAATGGGAAATAACAGAAGCGGTAAGACAAATAGCGGCCAAGATTCAAAACGACAAACTAGCCATTGAGGACATCGATGACAATTTGATAAGTGCACATTTAAGTACAAACTATATGCCCGACCCGGATTTGCTTATACGTACCGGAGGAGAAATCCGCCTTAGCAACTATCTGCTTTGGCAATGTGCTTATTCCGAACTATATTTTTGTGAAACGTTCTGGCCGGACTTCCGCGAAGAAGAATTTTGCAAAGCCATTTATGATTATCAGAAAAGAGAACGCCGTTTCGGCAAAACCAGTGAACAAATATAAAGTTAGATAAAATGCTATATCGTATTTCACTTATACTATTAACGCTTACATGCCTATTTTGCTTTTCAACAGGCAGTTACGCCCAAGAAGCAAACGTAGAAGAAAACGACAATCCAGTCATACTTTATTCCGGAACGCCCAAGAAGTATGAAATCGGCGGAATCAAAGTAGAAGGCGTAAAAAACTATGAAGATTATGTATTGATCGGACTTTCAGGACTATCGGTAGGACAGACCATTGTTGTTCCGGGAGATGACATCACCACAGCTGTAAAACGTTATTGGCGACACGGACTGTTCTCGGATGTACAAATCCTAGCTGAAAAAATTGTTGGAGACAAGATCTATTTAAAAATCATCCTGACCCAACGTCCACGTATTGCCGACATTCGTTACCACGGCGTAAAGAAAAGCGAGCGTGAAGATTTGGAAGCCAAACTAGGTTTGGTAAAAGGAAGCCAGATTACTCCCAACTTGATAGACCGTGCTAAAATATTAATCAAGAAACATTTCGATGAAAAAGGTTTTAAAAACGCCGAAGTGACCATCGTAGAGCGTGATTTGGCTGACAATAAGGACCAAGTGGATGTTGATGTGATGATTGACAAGAAAGAAAAGGTGAAAGTCCACAAGATCACCATTGACGGCAACACCGTGTTAAGTGACAAGAAGTTAAAACGCGTCATGAAGAAGACGAATGAGAAAAACAAACTTGTCAACCTTTTCCGTACCAAAAAATTCATTGAAGAGAAATACGAAGAAGACAAACAGCATATCATCGACAAATACAACGAATTAGGTTACCGCGACGCACAAATTGTTGTGGACAGTGTTTCTCCGTACGATGACCGTACCGTCGACGTGTACATGAAAATAGAAGAAGGTGACAAATACTATCTGCGCAACGTGACCTGGGTAGGTAACACCATTTATGCTTCGGACTGGCTGAACGAACAGCTCCGTATGAAAAAGGGAGATGTTTATAACCAGAAATTAATGACCGAGCGTCTGACCGGTGATGAAGATGCTATCGGTAACTACTACTATAATAAAGGATACGTTTTCTATAACCTTGACCCCGTAGAAGTAAACATAGACGGCGACTCCATTGATTTGGAAATGCGTATTCAGGAAGGTCCTCAGGCCTCTATCAGCAAAGTGCGTATCAACGGTAACGACCGTTTGTATGAAAACGTAGTACGCCGTGAGTTAAGAACCAAGCCGGGAGATCTGTTCAGCAAAGAAGCATTGGAACGTTCTTATCGTGAGATAGCCCAAATGGGACACTTCAACCCTGAAAATATCCAGCCGGATGTACAACCGGACCCGACCAACGGTACGGTAGACATCAACTGGAACCTGGAGTCCAAAGCAAACGACCAGGTAGAATTCTCGGCAGGTTGGGGACAAACCGGTGTTATCGGTAAATTAAGTTTGAAGTTCACGAACTTCTCTATGGCCAACTTGTTCCATAAGAGTGACAACTACCGCGGATTCCTGCCACAGGGTGATGGACAGACATTAACCATCAGCGGACAGACCAACGGTAGTTATTACCAGTCATATAGTGTATCGTTCTTTGACCCATGGTTTGGCGGAAAACGTCCGAATTCATTCTCTGTTTCGGCTTTCTACTCCATACAGACAGATATCAGCAGTAACTACTATAACTCAGCTTATATGAATAATTACTACAATTATTACAGCGGTTATGGAAATTATTATGGCGGATATAATAACAACTACGAGTCTTTTTATGACCCCGATAAATCTATCCAGATGTATGGAGCATCTATCGGTTGGGGTAAGCGTTTGAGATGGCCGGATGACTATTTTACCTTGTCAGCCGAACTTTCTTACCAGCGCTTTATTTTGAAAGACTGGAGCTACTTGTATATCAAGTTGAACAACGGAGAATACATGTCAACCGGTAATTGCAACAACCTGAGTTTGAATCTGACTTTGGCACGTAACTCTACGGATAACCCGATTTTCCCGCGTCGCGGTTCTGAATTCTCGGCTTCCGTACAGCTGACTCCTCCGTACTCATTGTTCAGTAACAAGGACTACTCGGTATACGGTAAAGATGATTATGATGAAGCGGCAAGTATGTTCAACTGGATTGAATACCACAAATGGAAATTCAAATCAAAGACCTATACCGCTCTTACAGGAGGTCAGAAATGTCCGGTTATCATGACACGTGCAGAGTTCGGTTTGCTGGGTCACTATAACAAGTACAAGAAATCACCTTTTGAAACATTCTATATGGGTGGTGACGGTATGACAGGCTATAGCACCAGCTACGCTTCCGAAACCATTGCACTGCGTGGTTACGAAAACGGTTCATTGACTCCTTATGGTAGTGAAGGCTATGCTTACGTACGTTTAGGTGCAGAATTAAGATACCCGTTGATGCTGGAAAATTCGACCAGTATCTATGCACTAGGCTTCATTGAAGGAGGTAACGCATGGACAGATGTAAGCAAATTCAATCCGTTCCAGTTGAAACGCTCGGCAGGTGTCGGTGTCCGTATCTTCCTGCCGATGATTGGTATGATGGGTATTGACTGGGCATACGGTTTCGACAAGATTAACGGATCCAGCCAATACAGTGGAAGCCAGTTCCACTTTATCCTGGGACAAGAGTTTTAATAACTAAAAACAATGTGATTATGAAAAAGGCTATCCTATTATCTCTATTGTTTGTGGCTTGTGTATTCACAGCCAGCGCTCAAAAGTTCGCCTTGATTGATATGGAATATATCCTGAAGAATATTCCTGCATACGAACAGGCGAATACCCAACTGAATCAAGCTTCACAACAATATCAAAGTGAGGTGGAAGCAAAAGCAAAAGAAGCGGAAGCACTTTATAAAGAATACCAGAAAGCCTCGGCTTCCCTGTCGGCCGCACAGAAAACGCAAAGAGAAGAAGCGATTGTAGCAAAAGAAAAGGAAGCAGCCGAACTGAGAAAGAAATATTTCGGTCCCGAAGGAGAAATGGCCAAAAAACAAGAGGCATTGATCACACCAATTCAAGATAAAATCTATGAAGCGGTAAAACAGATTTCAGAGCAAAAAGGATATGCGGCAGTAGTGGACAGAGGCTCCGCCCAAAGCATTATTTTCGCATCTCCAAGCATTGATATCAGCAATGAAGTGCTCTCAAGATTAGGATATTCAAATTAATTTCCTACATTTGCAACCGATAATCCAAATTTGCAATAACTAATAAAAAATAGAACTATGTTGAAAAAAATTGCTTTACTACTTTTACTTATCGCTCCGATGAGTGTATTTGCTCAGAAATTCGGGCATATTAAATCCGCAGATGTACTTACTGTCATGCCGGAATTCACAAAGGCCCAGACCGACATCCAAGCCATGCAGAAACAATACGAGGATGAAATGAAACGTGCAACTGATGAACTGACCAAAAAATATACTGAATATCAACAGGAACAAGCCAACCTTCCTAAGAACATTCAGGAAAGACGCCAGAAAGAATTGCAGGAATTACAGGAAAAAGGAATGCAGTTCCAACAAGATGCACAACAACAGTTGCAGAAATCATACGCTGATATGATGGAACCTATCTACAAGAAAATTGAAGACGCCATCAAAGCAGTAGGCCAGGAAGGTGGATATACTTATATCTTCGATTTGAACAGAACAGAAATTCCCTACGTAAATGAAGCGCAGTCTACAGATGTAACTGCTGCTGTCAAAGCTAAAGTAGGAATCAAATAATTAAGTTAAGGACCTTTACAGGCACGGATTACACAGATTTCACAGGTTTCAGAACCGTGAACATCCGTGTAATCCGTGCCTGTATTATATAGCTATACTGCCATGATCCCATCTATCCTCCCTTCAACCGGTCCCATCGGTGTATTCGACTCCGGCTACGGCGGTCTGACCATTCTGGACAAAATACGCGGACTGATGCCTGAGTATGATTATATCTATTTGGGAGACAGCGCACGCTGTCCGTACGGACCGCGCTCTTTTGAAGTTGTTTACGAATTTACCCTGCAAGCCGTAAGCAAACTGTTTGAACTGGGATGTCCTTTGGTGATATTGGCATGCAACACAGCATCGGCAAAAGCCTTACGCACCATCCAGCAGATCAATCTTCCGGTAATAGACGCTACCCGCAGAGTACTCGGTGTCATCCGGCCTACAGCAGAATGTATAGGAGAAATCACCCGAAGCCGGCACGTAGGTATACTGGCCACAGCCGGTACCATCAAATCCGAATCCTATCTTTTGGAAATACATAAGTTATCTCCCGACATTGTGGTAACAGGAGAAGCCTGTCCCATGTGGGTCTCCTTGGTAGAGAATAATGAATATCAATCGGAAGGAGCCGACTATTTCGTCAAACAACATATCAACCGGCTGCTGGATAAAGATCCGATGATTGACACCATTATATTGGGATGTACCCATTATCCGCTGCTACTGGATAAAATAAGGCAATTTACGCCTGAACCTATCCGCATCATTTCACAAGGGGAATATGTGGCCCGGAGCCTGCGAGACTATTTAAACCGCCATCCGGAAATGGACGCACGCTGCGATAAAGGAGGAAACTGCCGCTTCCTCACCACAGAAAGCGAAAACAAGTTTGAGGAATCCGCTTCCATCTTCTTGGGCCGGCAAGACATAAAGGTAAAAAGCATAGCATTGGAATAACTTTCTTCCGGTTTACCTGTTATATATACCATCCATAACGCTTAATTCATAAAGATATGTATACAAATAAAGTAAAGAAGATAGCTGCGGTACACGATCTGTCCGGTGCAGGGCGCGTATCCCTCACCGTCGTTATCCCTATCCTCTCATCCATGGGCTTTCAAGTCTGCCCTCTGCCCACAGCCGTATTATCGAGCCACACCCAATACCCGCACTTCTCTTTTTTGGACCTCACGGACGAGATGCCCAAGATTATCAGTGAATGGAAACAACTTGGCGTACAATTCGATGCTATTTATACAGGCTACTTGGGATCTCCCCGCCAGATACAAATCGTATCCGGGTTCATTGATGATTTCCGCCAGTCCGACAGCCTGGTCATGATAGATCCCGTATTAGGAGACAACGGGAAGCTATATACCAATTTTGACGAACAAATGATTCTGGAAATGCGTCACCTCATCCGGAAAGCAGATGTCATCACGCCCAATATGACCGAACTGTTCTATTTGCTGGACAAACCCTATAAAGCGGAGAATACAGACGAAGAACTAAAAGCTTACCTGCATGAAATTTCGGAGCACGGCCCCGGTATCGTTATTATCACCAGCGTGCCCGTACAGGGAGATCCTCGCAAAACTTCCGTTTACGCCTATGACAGACAGGGAAACCGCTATTGGAAAGTAACGTGTCCCTACCTGCCCGCACACTATCCCGGCACAGGCGATACATTTACCAGTGTGATAACCGGCTCACTGATACAAGGCGACAGTCTTCCTATCGCCTTGGACCGCGCCACACAGTTTATCCTTCAAGGCATCCGCGCCACTTTCGGCTATGAATATGATAATCGGGAAGGCATTTTGCTGGAGAAGGTGCTGCATAATCTGGATATGCCTATTCAGGTGAGCAGCTACGAATTGATTTGAGGACCCTGAAAGTAGAAGATCTGAAACGCCCTGGAAAGAAGCTTGTACCAAGCCCTATTGCTCCGACGATTAAGGTCGTTTTCCCTTATAGCTAACCCTTATCATACAGTTAACTACTACAGACTCCGGCAGTGGACTGTACAGTCTACTGCAAGAGTTTATACAGTCCACTATATCAGACTGTACAAACCACCGCAAGAGACTATAGTACACAGCCATAAAAAAGAGCTTAACCATAAGGTAAAACAAGGTTAACCACAAAGAAGAAAAGACTTAACCAGATAAAGCCATAAGGCCAAAAGACGAAAAGAATAAAAACAAAGAAAGCAGCCAAGCCGTACCGTACAAACCGACAAACATCAGCCGTATCAACAATAATAAATAAATTACCTGCCCAGCAACCTGCGGCTGAGATAACGCACGGGATACCACACGGAAAGAAAGCCCACCACCAGCACAGTGGCAAAGACTATAACAATATCCCATACATGGACACTGACGGGATAAGCATCCACCACAAAATTACCGCCGGAATTACCACCTCCCAGCGAAAGCAATCCGAATTCCTGCTGGATAAAGCAAAGGATCAGCCCCAGTATCACACCAACCACCGCACCTATCAGTGAAATCATACGCCCCTCGAACAGGAATATACGCGTGATCAGCTTGTCGCTGGCCCCCAAATTGCGCAATGTCACTACATCTGCCTTCTTATCTATAATCAGCATGGACAAGGAGCCTATTACATTAAAGCAAGCTATCATCAGGATAAAGGTAAGGAAAATATAAGATATCAGCTTCTCTATCTCCATAATGCGGAAAGTATCCGCTTGCTGCTCATACCGGTCCTGCACCCGGAAACCATCTCCCAATATTTTCTGTATCTTCGATTTTACACTCCCTACATCTGCATCCGGCTTCAATTTCAATTCTACCGAACTCACTTCTGTGTCATACTGGAACAACCTACGGGCAAATTGGAGGGAAGTCAAAATGTAAGAAGAGTCATACTTCTGTTGGTTCACCGCAAACACAAGGCCGCTGGAATATAAATCGGCAGAGTTAAAGCTGGAAGCTGGATTGGCCATATTGACTTTAGCTCCCCGTTTGGGAGCATAAATCTCTAGCGGATCGAGGAATTTGATACCCGTTCCCAAGATGGAAACCAATTCTATGCCGGGAATGGCATAATCCACCACTTCATCATGCAACACGAATTGCCCCCGGCCGAAAAGAATACTGTCAATAGCGGTCAGATCCTCGAAATTATCCTCAATTCCCTTGATCACCGCCATAGTCTGACGGCCCTTATACTGAACCATCGCATTCTCTTCCAAGGACTCAGAAAAAACAGCGATCTCCGGCATCCGGCGCAAAGCTTCTATACGCGCTTCCTGTCCGTCAAAGACCTTTCCGGTGACAGCCGTAATTTTCAGCTCCGGATCAAAAGCCGTAAAGAAAGTAGCCACCAGATCCTGGAAGCCGTTAAAAACAGACAAAGTACATACCAATGCCAATGTAGCCAAAGCCACTCCGCAGACGGAAATGGCTGAAATGACATTAATGGCATTGTGCGACTTCTTGGAAAAAAGATAACGCTTCGCTATATAAAAGGGAAAATTCACCGCCCGGTTCTACTTTTTCAACAATTCGTCTATACGTTCGGCATAATCCAATGAATCATCCACAAAGAATTTCAACTCGGGAATGATGCGCAACTGATGGCGTACCCGTGTTCCTAATTCATAACGGATGGATTTCATATTATCATTGATATTCTTTACTATTTCCTGGCTCCTCTCAGAAGGGAACACGCTGAGATAGACACGTGCAATACTCATATCGGGACTGATGCGGACAGCACTTACCGACACCAAAACACCATTCATGGACTTGGTCTGAAGCAGGAAAATCTCACTCAACTCCTTTTGGATCAAACGAGAAATCTTATTTTGTCTGGTCGTTTCCATAATTAATAATTATTCAGTTTGCTAATTTGTTAATATGCCATACGGTTCATAGCATAACCTATTGGCACATTATTCAACATTTTCTTATGATTGTCAGCCCGTCGCGCAAGGGAAGAATCACCTTTTCAACCCGTTTGTCGGCAGCTACCAAATCATTAAATTTCTTTATTCCAATAGTCTGAAGATCTGTATGATGCGGTTCCTCCAATACATGTCCGTCCCACAATGTGTTATCGGCAATGATGTATCCGCCGGGTGATAATTTCTCCAGTACCATTTCGTAATATTCAATATACTTCCGCTTATCACCGTCTACAAACGCCAAATCAAAGGTAATGTTCATGCCAGGCAGCAACTTCAGCGCATCACCTATATAAAATTTAATCTTGCCGGCGTAAGGCGAACCTTCCAGCCAGGGACGTGTAAAGTCCTCCTGCTCATCGTTTATCTCAAATGTGTGCAACGTGGCCCCCTCTTCCAACCCTTCGGCCAGGCAAAGTGCGGAGTAGCCACTGTAAGTCCCGATTTCCAGCACCTGACGGGGGCGTATCATTTGCACAAACATTTTCAGCATACGTCCCTGCAAGTGGCCGGAAGCCATACGGGGACGTAAAAGCTTGACGTGCGTATCGCGATAAAGTGCCTTCAGATAATCACTTTCTTCATCAATGTGCTGAAGGATATATTCGTCAATAGCGTCCGTTTCTTTCATTCCTATCTTCTATTATTATAGGTAACGGTTGCGGTTGGGCAGCACATAGTCCATAGCATACTTCAACACATCTCCCACTACATTGATTTCAAGGAAAGAAGTCTGAGTACCTTGCTTGCCGCTGCTCAGGTAAGCCACCATGTCGCTTTCACTCAAGACACCATCATCCAGCAATTTACGCAAAGCAGCGAAATAATATGCCTGTCCGTTAGCCTTTTCGGGCATATAGATAGCTTCCACCCCATATGACAAAGCCAGATGACGCATCGTCTTTTCTTTATAACAGATGGCCAATACAGGATATTTGCCACGGAAAGCAGCAATATTACGTGCGGTACGCCCGCTGAAACTGTCGGTAATAATGGCGCGGATATTCAGTTTGCTGGTAGCCTTTACTGCCTGTTTTGCCAGGAAAGCGGTTACATCATTGGAGTTTTCATCCAAAGGAATACGGATGTCATTCTCGGCCAGTTTATCTTTCTCGGCCTGCGCTGCAATCTTGGCCATCGTCTTCACGGCTTCCACCGGATACTTGCCGTATGCCGTTTCCCCACTCAGCATCAATGCATCCGTGCGGTAGTAAATAGCATTGGCAATATCGGTCACTTCAGCACGGGTAGGACGCGGATTATTAATCATGGTATGCAACATCTGGGTAGCAACAATCACCGGTTTCTTTGCCAGAATACATTTTTTGATCAACAGACGCTGAATGCCGGGAATTCGTTCCTGAGGAACCTCAATGCCCAAGTCACCACGAGCCACCATGACTCCGTCGGCCACTTCCAATATTTCATCAATATTGTCCACTCCTTCCTGATTTTCGATCTTGGCGATAATCTTAATGTCGCTGCCGTATGCATCCAGTATCTGACGGATATCCAGCACATCCTGCTTATTACGAACAAACGAATGTGCTATGAAATCAATGTCCTTTTCAATAGCATACAGTATATTGTTACGGTCCTTTTCTGTCAAAGAAGGGAGATTGATGCGCACGCCCGGTACATTTACACTCTTACGGTTACCCAAAGTAGCTTCATTCTGCACCTCACACAACAAATACTCGTCTGTCTTCTCAATCACACGCAGCTCCAGATCACCATCATCAATCAGAATATCGCCATCCACCTGGAGATCATGCACAAAACCGGGATAAGATACAGCAATACATTCACGGGTCGTTTCTTGTGCAGGATTGCCTACAATCTTCACTTTGTCACCAATCTGATAAGGAATAGGCTCGCCGCCCGCAATAGCAGTAGTACGCACTTCGGGCCCTTTTGTGTCCATCAATATGGCAATACGGTTGGAAACCTCACGTACATTGGTTATCAATTTTTCAAAACCTTCACGCGATGCGTGAGCCGTATTCATACGGACCACATTCATACCGGCCTTGAAAAGATCTCTTATAAACTCTACCTCGCAACGCTGATCTGAGATGGACGCTACGATTTTTGTTTGTTTCAACATCATAATCTTATCACCTTATATTATACCTAAACGTTTTATTTTCTCATTAACAAAGCCTCAATCGCCAAACGATATGAATGAAGCCCGAACCCACAAATCACCCCCGCACAAGCACAGGAAATCATCGACTTATGGCGAAACTCCTCACGGGTATGTACATTCGAGATGTGCACCTCAACCACGGGAGCTGTCACGGCGCGGATAGCATCCTGCAAAGCAATGGAAGTATGCGTATAAGCCCCTGCATTCAACACGATGCCGTCATAATCAAAACCCACTTCGTGTATTTTGTTGATCATCTCACCTTCCACATTCGACTGATAATACGCTATTTCAATGTCCGGATAAGTACGGCGCAATTCCACCAGATAGTCTTCAAATGAAACAGCGCCATAAATGGAAGGTTCCCGTTTGCCTAATAAATTGATATTAGGTCCATTAATAATTTGTATTTTCATATTTATACTATATCTGAACTTTTTCTACCTTTGCAGGGAATTTGGGTACAAAGGTAGAAAAAAGAAATGAAAAGAACCGAGAAAACAGACAAGATATTGGTGAAATACAAACAATATTTAAAGTTGGAGAAATCGTTATCTGACAATACGGTAGATGCTTATCTTACTGACCTGGACAAGTTACTGGCTTATCTTACATTAGAAAACATCAACATTCTGGATGTCCGGCTTGAAAATCTGGAAGATTTCTCGGCCGGATTACATGATATCGGCATCCACCCCCGTTCGCAGGCACGCATCTTGTCGGGCATCCGCTCTTTCTACCGTTTCCTCATTATGGAAGATTACCTGAAAGCCGACCCGACAGAATTGCTGGAATCCCCCCAGACAGGTTTCAAACTGCCCGAAGTAATGACTGTAGAAGAGATAGACCTGCTGATAGGAAGCATAGACCGCAGCACCAAAGAGGGACAGCGCAACAGGGCCATACTGGAAACGCTTTACAGTTGCGGGCTCCGCGTTTCCGAACTCTGCAACCTGAAATTATCCGAACTTTATTTTGAAGAAGGCTTCATCAAAGTGGAAGGAAAAGGAAGCAAACAGCGGCTGGTTCCTATTTCACCGCGCGCCATCAAGGAAATCAGGCTCTACTTCACCGACCGTAACCTGATGAAAATAAAGCCGGGATTTGAAGACTTTGTCTTTATCAGCAATTTCGGGAAGAACATCTCCCGCATCATGGTTTTCCATATCATCAAAGAACTGGCAGCCCGGATAGGTCTGAAAAAAAAAATCAGTCCTCACACTTTCCGCCATTCTTTTGCAACACATTTGCTGGAAGGAGGCGCCAACTTGCGTGCCATACAGTGTATGCTGGGACATGAAAGTATCGGGACAACAGAAATTTATACACATATAGACCGTAATATGCTACGCAGTGAAATCATAGAACATCACCCCCGTAACATCAAATTCAGAGAAAAAGATAATAAAGGTTCTATATTCTAAAATATTTTAAGATAAATTGAAAAAAAAGCAGGCTAAGAAGCTAGCATATAATAGAGTTTTTCCTATCTTTGTCCCCAAAGAGACGCACAAAAACGTACTATAGCGAATTTTACATTACAAACGTTAAATTAATAAGTAACTATGATTAAAAAGTTGTATTTGCCCTTAGTGGCTTTATTGGTCCTTGCCTTATCATCATGCGGCAAGATGGGAGAATTGTCTTCTGACTATTTCACAACTAACCCTGAAGTGCTTGAAGCAATCGGTGGTAAAGTGCCTGTGACAATTAATGGTAAATTCCCCGAAAAGTATTTCAAGAAGAACGCAACTGTTGAAGTTACCCCCGTTCTGAGATGGAAAGGCGGCGAAGCTAAAGGCCAGCCCGCTGTATTCCAAGGAGAAAAAGTAGAAGGAAACAATCAGACTATCGCTTACAAGGCAGGTGGCAGCTACACGATGAAAGCTTCTTTCGACTACGTTCCCGAAATGGCAAACTCTGAACTTTATCTTGATTTCAAGATTACAAAAGGAAAGAAATCATACACTATTCCTTCTGTGAAAATCGCTGATGGCGTTATCGCGACTTCTGAACTGCCTACTGCTGCCAGCTCCAACGCATCATACGCTAACGATGCTTTCCAACGCATTATTAAAGATGCTCAGACTGCCAACATCATGTTCTTGATCCAGCAAGCCAACTTGCGCAACAGCGAATTGAATTCTGACGATATCAAAGAATTCCATAAGAAAGTGGCTGAAATTAATGCTGACACAAAGAACTACAAACTGAACAACATCGAAATTTCTGCATACGCTTCACCTGATGGTGGTGTGGAACTGAACACCGGTTTGGCTGAAAACCGTGAAGCAAACACAGAAAAATATATGGAACGCCAGTTGAAGAAGGGCAAGATTGATACTAACCTGGATGCAAAATACACTGCACAAGACTGGGAAGGCTTCCAAGAACTGGTATCTAAATCAAACTTGCAGGATAAAGATTTGATCTTACGTGTTCTTTCTATGTACAATGATCCTGAACAAAGAGAAGCTGAAATCAAGAATATCTCTTCTGTATACAAAACTTTGGCTGACGAAATCCTGCCTCAGTTGCGTCGTGCCCGTTTAACTGCCAACTATGACATCATCGGTCGTAGCGATGACGAAATCAACGAAGCATTCAACTCTGATCCTAAAGTATTGAGTGTAGAAGAATTATTGTACGCTGCTACCCTGACTAACGACAACGCTCGCAAAGAAGCTATCTTCACCAAGACAACTCAACTTTATCCGAACGATTTCCGTGCTTATAATAACTTGGGTGAATTGGCATTCGCTGCCGGTGATGCTGCTAAAGCAGAAAGCTACTTCAAACAAGCTGCTTCTAAGAACGCTAACGCTCCTGAAGTAAACGCTAACCTTGGTCTTTGCGAATTGGTTAAGGGCAATGTTGCAGCTGCCGAAACTTACTTAGGCAAAGCTACAGGTGCTAACGCTGCCGGCGAAGCTTTGGGTAACTTATATATCAAACAAGGCCAGTATGACAGAGCTGTCAACTCATTCGGTGACGCTAAGACTAACAGTGCCGCTCAAGCTCAGATTTTGGCTAAAGACTATAACAAAGCAAAAGCTACTTTGTCTGCAATCAAGAATCCGGATGCAATGACTGACTACTTGATGGCTATCGTTGGTGCTCGCACAAACAATGCTTCATTGGTAAGCAGCAGCATCAAGAGCGCAATCGCAAAAGATCCTTCAATGGCTGAAAAAGCTGCTAACGATCGCGAGTTCGCTAAATACGCTGATGCTATCAAATAATATAACTAGATATCATCTTGTCTAGTTTTTTAGATGATTATGACTGAAACCGGAGGCTTCGTGATGAAGCTTCCGGTCTTTTTATGTAAAATAACCTTCATTTATACCTGCCTTTAGCCACAAAATGCGTATTTTCGCAAAAAATATCTTGAAATGAAAAAATTACTATTCTTTCTTTTCACTCTTGTTGTGCTGGCAAGCGGCTGCGGCAAGAAAAATACATTCACCTTGGAAGGAAGCATTAAAGGACTTCCTTCAGACACTATATTAGTATTTTATCAAGAACCCGATTACAAGCTGGATACCATACTCCTCTCAAAAGGTAAATTCACTTACACCATTACCCCTGACACATTTACTATCTTCTCATTACTATTGGGAGAAAAACAAATCTTACCGATATATGCTGATAAAGGAGAAAGTGTTACCCTAAACGGAATGGTCGGAAAGATAGAGGTTAAAGGAAAGGGAGAAAACGCACAACTGGCAAAACATATCCAGTACCTTAGCACCTTAGAAAATAACAAGGTAGCTGTTATGACTGCTGTGGATTCGTTGATTAAAACCAACCCAAGCTCGTACAGCAATATCTATCTGATAGACAAATATTACGTACAGGACTCGCTTCCTGATTACAACCACATAGATCAGCTGATAAAAGGACTAAGCGGTATTATAAAAGACACACCTTATATTATAGAACTCCAGAATAAATTAAGTGAGAAAAAAGAACTGACAGAACATCGCTACGTTTCCAACATCTCGTGCACGGATAAAAAAGGAAAGACCGTCAACTGGAACAGTGTAAAAGGGAAATATGTCCTTTTGGATTTTTGGGCAAGCTGGAACAAAGAAAGCATTGCCACACAAGATTCTTTAGTATCCGTACAAAAGGCATTGAAAAAAGACAAGTTTGTTATTATCAGCCTCTCCCTTGATCTGGATAAAAAGGAATGGATGGAGAAAATCATTCAAAGAGATACCACGCAATGGAAACAAGTTTGCGATTTCAAAGGCTGGAACAATTCCATTGTCAAGCAACAAGGCATAACCCGGATTCCTGCCAATATACTGATAGGTCCTGACAAGCGGGTCATCACACAAGATATACGGGGCAAAGAACTGATAGACAAAGTGAGACAGCTGACAGAACAAGATAAAGAGAAAGAAAAAGCCGCCAAAGAGGCAGAACGTGCTCGAAAGAGACAAAATAAAAAATAAAAGAATGCTGGTAAAAGTCTATGGAGCAGCCGTTCAAGGTATCGACGCTACCATTGTAACTATTGAAGTAAATAGTTCACGAGGTATAAAATTCTTCCTTGTCGGTCTGCCGGACTCGGCCGTGAAAGAAAGTCATGAACGTATTATTTCCGCCTTACAGGTAAACGGATATAAATTCCCCACTTGTCAAATTGTAGTAAATATGGCCCCTGCCGACATACGCAAGGAGGGGTCTGCATACGACCTTCCGCTAGCAATCGGAATATTGGCCGCTACCCAAATCGTATCGGAAGAAAAACTTTCACGTTATCTTATTATCGGAGAACTTAGCCTGGATGGAAGCCTTCAACCAGTCAAAGGAGCCCTCTCCATAGCTATCAGTGCCCGCGAGCAAGGTTTTGAAGGCTTCATACTTCCCAAACAAAATGCGCGGGAAGCTGCTGTAGTAAACAACCTGAAAGTATATGGCGTAGAAAATATCAAAGAGGTCATCGAATTTTTCAATAATGAACGCAATCTGGAGCCTAGCATCGTCAATACACGGGAGGAATTCTATGAACACCAAAGTAGCTTTCCATACGATTTTGCTGATGTGAAAGGACAAGAAAGTGTAAAACGCGCATTGGAAGTAGCCGCGTCCGGAGGACACAACCTGATTATGATCGGTTCACCCGGAAGTGGGAAGTCCATGATGGCAAAGTGTATGCCAAGCATTCTCCCTCCCCTTTCATTGGGTGAAAGTCTGGAAACGACTAAAATACATTCAGTAGCAGGAAAATTAGGAAAAGACAGTTCACTGATTGCCATCCGGCCTTTCCGTAGTCCCCATCATACAATTTCGCAAGTAGCAATGGTAGGTGGCGGCACCAATCCCCAACCGGGAGAAATCAGTCTGGCTCACAACGGTTTGCTCTTTCTAGACGAGTTGCCGGAATTTAACAGAAGTGTACTTGAAGTACTTCGCCAACCCCTAGAGGACAGGCATATATCCATCGCACGAGCTAAATACAGTCTGGATTATCCGGCCAGTTTCATGCTGGTAGCCAGTATGAATCCCTGTCCATGCGGATATTATAATCATCCCACACGAGCTTGCGTCTGTAATCCCGGACAAGTGCAACGGTACCTGAACCGTATCTCCGGTCCTTTACTGGACCGCATAGATATCCAAATAGAAATAGTTCCGGTTCCATTCGAAAAAATGGCAGAACGCCATCATGCGGAAAGTAGTGCAAGCATACGCGAACGGGTTATCAAGGCCCGGAAAATACAAGCTCAACGTTTTGCCAACCATCCGGGTATTTACTGCAACGCACAAATGGAAGCTGGGTTACTCCATCTGTACGCTCAACCCAATGAAGCAGGGCTAAAATTATTACGAACTGCCATGACACGCCTCAACCTGTCGGCGCGCGCATACGGGCGTATTCTAAAAGTAGCGCGTACCATTGCCGATCTGGACAACAGCGAACACATTACTTCCATCCACCTGGCAGAAGCGATAAGCTATAGAAATCTTGATAGAGAAGACTGGGCCGGTTAGTTTAGCTGCCCGACTCAGTTTCCTTTGCATGATAAATGACCTGCATCAATGAGTCCAGTTCAATGTAATTTGAAAGAACATCCTCTTCCTTATCGGTCGTTTCCCAATCTTTATCCTCTCTCTTTTTAGAGAAAAGTGCATTTAAAATGAATTTATACCACGTATTCATGTCTCGTTCGACTTAAGGTTTTATAAAAAACAGGATAAGTAAAATTTAGTTCATCATTTTTCTCTCCTTAAGATTAAATGCAAATAAGTGCAAATCACTGCATCACGATATAACATTTTTCTGTATTTTCACTTCTTCCGACAAAGCCCCCGAATAACCATATTTTATAATAAGTACGGCCTGTCAGAGATTTTAAGGGAGAAATATTTCTGATTATTCCATATACTTACTAAAAATCACTAACTTTGCACGTTACTGGTAGAAATAACAAAAAAGACATCATACAATGGAAAATAAATTCAAAAGAACCACCGTCACATCCGCTTTGCCCTACGCAAACGGTCCGGTACATATTGGTCATCTGGCAGGTGTATATGTTCCTGCTGATATCTACGTGCGCTATCTCCGCCTGAAAAAAGAAGATGTTCTTTTCATCGGAGGCTCTGACGAACACGGAGTACCTATCACCATTCGTGCAAAGAAAGAAGGTATTACTCCACAAGATGTGGTGGACCGCTATCATACCTTGATAAAAGAATCATTCAAAGAATTTGGAATTTCATTCGATATATACTCTCGTACTACATCAAAGACACACCACGAACTGGCTTCCGAATTCTTCAAAACCCTGTATGATAAAGGTGAGTTCATTGAAAAGACCTCCATGCAATATTACGACGAAGAAGCCCATCAGTTCCTGGCCGACCGTTATATTACCGGTGAATGTCCTCACTGCCATGCAGAAGGAGCCTACGGTGACCAATGCGAGAAGTGCGGAACATCACTTTCTCCGACCGACCTGATCAATCCGAAAAGTGCTATCAGTGGCAGTAAACCAGTGATGCGTGAAACCAAACATTGGTATCTGCCATTGGACAAACACGAAGGATGGCTGCGTGAATGGATTCTTGAAAATCATAAAGAATGGCGCCCCAATGTATACGGACAATGTAAAAGCTGGTTGGATATGGGCTTGCAACCCCGTGCGGTAAGCCGTGACTTGGATTGGGGAATCCCTGTTCCTGTAGAAGGCGCTGAGGGAAAAGTACTTTATGTATGGTTCGATGCCCCCATCGGCTATATTTCAAATACAAAAGAATTACTTCCCGACAGTTGGGAAACTTGGTGGAAAGATCCAGAAACCCGTTTGATTCACTTCATCGGAAAAGACAATATTGTATTCCACTGCATTGTTTTCCCTGCTATGCTGAAAGCGGAAGGAAGCTATATCTTACCGGATAACGTACCTAGCAATGAATTCCTGAACCTGGAAGGTGACAAGATTTCCACTTCACGCAACTGGGCAGTATGGTTGCATGAATATTTGCAGGACTTCCCCGGCAAACAGGATGTATTGCGCTATGTATTGACAGCCAATGCCCCCGAAACAAAAGACAACGATTTTACCTGGAAAGATTTTCAAGCACGTAACAACAATGAGTTGGTGGCTGTTTACGGTAACTTTGTAAACCGTGCTTTAGTGCTGACTCATAAATATTTCGACGGGAAAGTTCCCGTTTGCGGTGAATTGACCGACTACGACAAAGAAACATTAAAAGAATTTGCAGACGTAAAGGCAGAAGTAGAAAAGCTACTGGATGTATTCAAATTCCGCGATGCACAAAAAGAGGCAATGAACCTGGCACGTATCGGTAATAAATACTTAGCCGATACAGAGCCTTGGAAACTGGCAAAAACTGATATGGACCGTGTAGCCACCATCCTTAACATAGCATTGCAACTAGTTGCCAATCTGGCTATTGCATTCGAACCTTTCCTGCCTTTCAGCAGCGAAAAACTCCGCAAAATGCTGAATATGGAAACATTTGAATGGGACCAACTGGGACGTACCGATCTGCTGGCAGAAGGACATCAATTGAATAAGGCAGAACTGTTGTTCGAAAAGATCGAAGATGAAACCATTCAAGCACAAGTAGACAAACTGTTGGCTACCAAAAAAGCAAACGAGGCTGCCAACTATAAAGCTAACCCGATAAAACCGGTAATTGCTTTTGAAGAATTTGAAAAGTTAGATATCCGTGTAGGTACCGTATTAGAGTGTGAGGTAGTGCCTAAAATGAAAAAGCTGCTGAAATTCAAGATTGCTGACGGACTGGAGAACCGTACCATCGTCAGCGGTATCGCACAACATTATAAACCGGAAGAACTGGTGGGCAAACAAGTTTTATTCATTGCCAACCTTGCTCCGCGCCAATTCAAGAACGGATTGGTGAGCGAAGGCATGATCCTGAGTGCTGAAAACTTTGACGGCACCTTAGCGGTGACCTCTTTATTAAGAGAGGTAAAGCCGGGCAGTGAAGTGAAATAATATACACCCAAATACAGAAAAGGCTGAAAGCAACTGAAACGTCCGCTTTCAGCCTGACTGTTTTATAATCTATCTATAAAAATGGCAGAACAATCCTTGAAAGAAAAGACAGCAAAAGGCCTCTTCTGGGGCGGATTAAGCAATGGAGTACAGCAGCTGCTGAATCTTTTTTTCGGGATATTCCTGTCACGCATTCTGAATGCGGAAGATTATGGCATGGTGGGAATGCTGTCCATCTTCTCCCTTATTGCAGGCTCTTTGCAGGAAAGCGGGTTCACGGCCGCCCTAGCCAACAAACGGGATATCTCCCACAAAGACTATAATGCCGTATTCTGGTTCAGTACCGGGCTAAGTGCCTGTCTCTACCTCATTCTGTTCCTTTGCGCCCCACTCATTGCCGAATTCTATCACACTCCCGAACTGACAGCTTTGGCACGATACACTTTCCTCGGTTTCTTTGTAGCCAGTTTGGGCATTGCCCACAGTGCTTACCTGTTCCGCAACTTAATGGTCAAGCAAAAGGCAATGGCGGTCACTATCGGATTAACCGCCTCAGGAACTATCGGTATAACTATGGCCTGCTTGGGATTTGCCTATTGGGGGATAGCCACACAAAGCATTGTCTATGTAGGAACCATTAATATCTGTTATTGGTGCTTCTCACCCTGGCGACCTACACTTACTTTCGACTTCAAGCCTTTGAGAGGGATGCTTTCTTTCAGCAGCAAATTATTAGTAACCAATATATTCAACCACATCAATAATAATATCTTTACCGTTATCCTTGGTAAATTCTATTCGGGACAAGAAGTAGGCTATTTTACTCAAGCTAATAAATGGAATTATATGGGACATTCATTAATTTCAGGAACAGTCAACAGTGTGGCCCAACCTGTACTTTCCAGTTTGTCGGATGAAAGGGAACGCCAACAACGCGCTTTCCGGAAGATGCTCCGCTTCACTGCCTTTATTTCTTTTCCGGCTATGTTAGGATTATCATTAATCGCACCCGAACTGATTATACTGACTATTACAGACAAATGGCTACCCAGTGCCTTCATCCTGCAATTGCTCTGCATCGGTGGCGCATTCATTCCCATAACCAATTTGTATTCCAACCTAGTCATCAGCAAAGGAAAATCGGATATCTATATGTGGAATACCATCGGCTTAGGCATCATCCAGTTAACAACCATGCTTCTGCTCTATCCATACGGCGTACATACCATGATTATAGTGTATGTATCCATCAATATCTGCTGGCTGTTTGTATGGCACTATTTTGTATGGAAACAAATACGGCTCAGCTTGTTTGCAGCGCTGAAAGACATCCTTCCGTTTGCCTTCATAGCTACCGCAGTAATGGCGGCTACCTATTATATCACTATCGGCTTTGCCAATCTGTATTTATTAATGGCAAGCAAAATGATCATAGCCGGCACACTCTACACAGCCATCCTGTGGTTGAGCGGCTCCGTCACTTTTAAAGAGAGTTTACACTATATAATCAAGAAATAATGGCTGCTACACGTCACTCCGGATTAGAATGTTTACGAATTATCAGTATCATACTGATTGTATCCATGCATATTCTAGGAAATACCTTCCACACCAGTAACTGGCTGAACAAAGAATTCATACTATTTATCAATACACTGGGAAACACCGGAGTAACCTTGTTCATTCTGATCTCAGGTTATTTTGGAATCCGTTTCAATACACATAAATTTTTCAAAATGCTGGTTGTCGTATGGTTTTATTCCATCGTTTCTTATCTGATCGAAACAATATGGCTTCACACTCCGCATACCTGGACAGGGCTGGCCTCCTCATTGCTACCGATACTTAGCAAAAAATACTGGTTTATGACCTGCTATGTAGTACTTTATTGTTTCTCGCCCTATTTAAACCGACTGGTTCATAACCTCTCACAAAAAAGTTATAAACAACTACTGTTACTATGGGGATTCTTTTTTGTATTTGCCCCGACAATCCTGTTTTTTGAAATTCAGAATGACACGGGCAAGGGAATTATCAATGTCACACTAGCTTATCTCATAGGACAATATCTGAAGACCTATGGTCTTCCGGAAAACATGAAACGACATAGCCGGGAAATCTTGTCAGGCAGCCTTGCCGGTATTTTTATACTGAATACCCTGCTTACAGCAATGAGTGGAAATATCATACTGAGATTCGCCCGAGATAATAATCTACTGATTATCATCGCCTCTATCATGATTTTCTACCAGTTTACCCGGTGGCATTTTTCATCCCGCATCATCAATTACCTAGCAGGATACGTTTTTGCCTTATATATGCTTCAAGGACTTCTTATCCACTGTTTACAACCCTGGTATACCCCTTATGCAGACAGCAACCTACTTGTTCTGTATTTTATGGGAACACTTGTTTCTATCTGTCTGACGACGCTTGTTATAGAATGGAGCAGACGGCTGCTATTAGGAAAAATAGAAAACAAATTGGCAAATGCCATAGAAAGAAGAGGAGCAAAAATAAAAATGTTTGCAGATAATCATTAAAACAATGATTTATTTCCGTAACTCATAATTTCAAAATCTCCAATGGAACCCCTCCTATCTGAGCTGCCATATCCGAAAATGAACTCTGAAAAGAACCATATATTTTTTGTGTACGAGCCAATGTGTACATATCCGTGATACCCTCCCTTATTCCCTCCAAAGATCCACGGTCTGCCTTTTTTCCGGAACAGAATATCCGGTCACCATAACGCTCTTTCATTTCCCGCTTCACCTCTTCCGAATCTGTAGCCAAATAGATAGCCACCTTGCCGTCCTCTTTTATCTTCTCATCTAATTTCTGATAGAACAACTCGATAGGGCTTTGCCTGATAGAAGCCAGATTATCTGTACGACGGATATGCACACCAATCATAGCATCCGAAAAATTCCGACAACGGTTTTCCACCTCTTCCATAATCTCGTCTACCGGAACAAACAACCGACTGATCCATGCATAATCATAAAGTTGGAAAGCGGTGTATGATGCCATATAAACACAGCCACCTTCTTTAACCCACCGTTCAAAATCAAAATGCCGGTTACATAAAGGAGTAATGGAACGCTCGTACAGACAAGACTTGAAAAGCAGTTTCTGAAACAAAAGCGGGAAATGAAAATTCTTGGAACGAGGTCTGTCTAATAATGCATAATCCAACCGCGAAGCATCCCGTAAACAAGCCACTTCCCTGTCTACAGGTTTAAACAACTGATAAAACGGTGCATTCAGTGCCCAATCCCGAAACCAAATGATGCTTAATTCACTTTTCGTCTTTCCTGCCAGCATTACCGCCGAAGCCACTGCACGCATACGGTTGGCCAATCCTCCTACCGGTACAAATGTTATTTTACCCATTCCTGTTTAAAATTTGAGGCAAATATAAATAACATCGCTTATAAATGCTAATTAATTACTACTTTTGCAATATATATACCTAAATTTATTATGCAAGCAATCATTCTAGCCGCCGGCATGGGCAAGCGCTTGGGAGATCTTACCAAAGATAACACCAAGTGTATGATTAAAGTAAACGGGACCTATCTGATAGACCGTCTGCTCTCACAGTTAGATTCATTAAATCTGGAACGCATTATTTTAGTCATAGGCTACCAGGGAGAGAAATTACGTACCCACATAGAGAAACAAAGTAGAAATACTCCGATAGAATATATTTACAATCCTGTCTACAATAAGACCAATAATATCTATTCTCTCTATCTTGCTAAAGAGGAATTGCAAAAGCAAGATACTTTATTAATTGAATCCGATTTGATTTTTGAGGATACACTTTTCCACAAAATTTTAAATAACCCCTATCCCAATCTGGCACTTGTAGCTAAATATGAGCCATGGATGGACGGCACGATGGTACGGCTCAATACTGAAAATGACATCATTGATTTTATCTCAAAAAAAACGTTCCGCTACGCAGATATTGACGATTACTACAAAACCGTCAATATCTATAAATTCAGTAAGGAGTTTCTCCGCAACAGTTATGTGCCATTTCTTGAAGCCTACAGCAAAGCCCTGGGTAATAACGAATATTACGAACAGGTATTACGGGTAATCACCCTGCTGGAGAGATGTGAACTGAAAGGACTCCCTTTGGAAGGAGAACGCTGGTATGAGATTGATGATATACAAGATCTTGACATCGCTGAAACCATTTTTGCCGAACAGGACCAGCTACAACGCTACCAAAAAAGATATGGCGGATACTGGCGTTTCCCAAAGCTGAAAGATTTCTGCTATTTAGTAAACCCCTATTTTCCACCACAAAAAATGTGTGAAGAACTACAGGCTAATTTTAATGTGCTTCTCCGTGAATACCCTTCCGGCATGGGAGTGAACACACTTGTCATGGCAAAAAACTTCGGTATCCGGCAAGATTATGTGGTTGTTGGCAACGGAGCCGCCGAAATCATCAAAGCGCTGATGGAACATTCAGATGGCAAAATGGGAGTAATTTATCCCACTTTTGAAGAATATCCCAACCGACAATCAGAAGAAATCATTGCATTCTATCCACAGAATGCCGATTTTCATTATACGGCAAAAGAACTGATGCTTTTTTATGCGGACAAAGATATCCGCCATTTACTCTTGATCAATCCGGATAACCCATCAGGTAACTTCATCCCCCTTAACGAACTTATGGATTTGCTGGCATGGACGCAGCAGCGAAATATCCACTTAATACTGGATGAATCTTTTGTTGACTTCAGCGAAAAAAGTATCGAAAATACGCTGCTTAAGAATGAAGTTCTGGAAACATACCCACACCTCACAGTCATTAAAAGTATTTCCAAATCTTATGGAGTTCCGGGATTACGCTTGGGGATAGCCGCATCTTCCGACAAAGAGATAATATCCTATTTACGAAAAAACATGGCTATATGGAATATAAACTCCTTTGCCGAATTCTATTTACAGATATACAGCAAGTATAATAATGATTATCAAAATGCCTGTAAAAAATTCATAGCCGAGCGCCAACGCTTTTTCGAGGTATTGCAACAGGTTGACTTCCTACGTGTCATACCTTCACAAGCCAATTATTTCCTGTGCGAAGTAACTTCCCGCTTCAGTTCCACCAAACTCGTTTCTTTATTGCTGGAGCATAATCTCTTGTTAAAAGATTGTAGTACCAAGACAGGATTCGATGGCAGGAATTACATCCGTATCGCCATACGCGACACTGAAGACAACAATTATCTGGCTGAAAACTTAAAAAAACTGCAAGCATGAGTATCAATATCTGTATTTGTGGCGGTGGCGGTCTGGGGCACGTCATTGCAGGAGTAGCTGCACATAAAGGCTTTAATGTTTCCGTCCTCACCCGGCATCCCGACCAATGGAATCCATCATTACTCATTGAAGATTGCCGGGGAAATACATTCTCCGGCTCATTAGCCTGCGTTACGGCTAACCCGGCAGAAGTCATTCCACACTCTGATATCGTATTGCTTTGTCTCCCCGGATTTGCCATTGAGGAAGAACTTCTCCACATACAACCGTTCTTGCAGGAAAAAACTTGCATAGGAAGTGTAGTCAGTTGTACCGGTTTTTTCTTTACCGCTTATAGAATATTAGGCAAAACAGCTTCACTCTTCGGATTCCAGCGTGCTCCATTCATTGCCCGTGTGCAAACCTATGGCCAGAAAGCACTCTTGTTGGGATACAAAAAGGAATTACAAATAGCCACCGTAAACATATCAAAATCCGATATTTTACTACGAACTCTTCAAGAAATGTTAGATACGCCGGTGCGTATGCTTCATCATTTTCTAGAAGCCAGCCTGACCAATAGCAATCCATTGCTTCATCCAGCCCGTCTTTATTCACTTTTCCATACCTGGAGTAGAGGAAAAGCATATCATGAGATTCCCGGGTTCTATAATAGTTGGGATGAAGAAAGTTCGGAGCTCCTCATTGCTTGTGACAATGAATTCCAACAAATTCTGAAAGCACTGCCGGTCCGAATAGAGCCAATTCCTACTTTATTGGAATATTATGACAGTTATGATGCAAGGTCACTTACCCGCAAGATACGCTCCATCATTGCCTTCAAACATATTCCAGCTCCTATGGAAAAAACAGAAAAAGGATTTCTGCCTGATTTCAAAAGCCGGTATTTCACTGAGGATTTTCCATTTGGATTATTGATAATCAAGTCAATAGCCGATGTATTAAATATTTGTACCCCAAACATTGATAAAATATTGCTATGGGGGCAAGATGTATTAAACAAAGAATATATCCATGAAGGAGAATTAAAAGGAAAAGACCTGTCAGAAACAGGTTACATCAACGCTGATTTGTTTTATAAACTACTAAAAAATTAATGTATGGATAGTGAACTAAGAAAGCGATTTAATCCCGATGGTTCCCTTCTCCGTCGCCAGCAACTACGTATGTTAGAGCTTCTGGAGGTTATTGATGTGATTTGTCGCAAGCACCAAATACCCTATTGGCTCAGTTCCGGAACTCTAATAGGTGCAGCACGTCACAAAGGTTTCATTCCCTGGGATGATGATCTGGACATAGAAATGCTTCGCTCAGATTACCTGCGTCTGCTGAAAGTTCTTCCTCAAGAACTTCCGGACAATCTTGCATTGCAAACTAATGAAACAGATCCCAATTACATCTTTATATACGGCAAATTACGTGATAAGGATTCTCATTTGGAAGAAACAAATTCATATGACCGTATTTTCCATTATACCGGTATCTACATTGATATTTTTCCTTTAGAAAAGATCCCTTATTGTCTAGCTTGGATAGGAGGCCACATGCAAGGGCAGATATACAATCAGTTGAATAATAAAAATATAAAAGAAAGCACATTATACAAACGGATTCGTAGGATTTATCATTTTAATACCCGCATCGGTTTTCCCATCCTAAGGTTCATTGCCAAGTTATTCCCCGGAAAAGAATTACGCCATTCTTTTGGCACCGCCTATTTCAAACCGCGCTATACAGACGATATTTTTCCACTGACAGAAATGGAATTTGAAGGAAAAATGTTCCCCGTACCACGCCAAACAGATGCTGTGCTAAGGAAGATATACGGTGACTATATGCAATTACCAGATTTAGAGAATATACATCCGCATTACAACAAACTCGAATTTTACAAATAAAGGAGATTGAACTATGAAACCGTTCCTTGTAGATGTACCCGTACTCATTTTGTTCTTCAACCGCCCGCAACAGCTGTCGCAAGTGTTTGAACAAGTCAGGAATGCCCGTCCCTCCAAGCTTTTCCTCTATCAGGACGGACCACGCAGCGAACACGACCTGCCCGGTATAAAAGCATGTCGTGAAGTGACAGATCAGATAGACTGGGACTGCGAAGTCCACCGTATGTATCAGGAAAAAAACTACGGTTGCGACCCTTCGGAATACATTTCACAAAAATGGGCTTTTTCTATGGTTGACAAATGTATCGTATTGGAAGATGACGATGTGCCTTCCGTTTCTTTTTTCACATTCTGTAAAGAAATGTTAGACAAATACGAGCAAGACCCCCGTATCACCATGATTGCGGGTTTCAATAACGAAGAGATTACTCCGGGTGTACCATACGATTATTTCTTTGCCTCCACTTTCTCTATCTGGGGATGGGCCAGTTGGAAAAGGGTCATTGACCAATGGGACGAACATTATACTTTTCTAGAAGACAAGTTCAATATGCAACAACTGGAACAGCTCATTAAAGAACGGAAATTCCGTAAAGACTTTATCTATATGTGCCATCGCCATAAAGAAAACAACAAAGCCTATTATGAAACCATCTTCCACGCTTCCATGCTTTTCAACTCGGGACTGGCTATCGTGCCCACCCGCAACATGATTAACAACTTGGGAGCCACGGCAGATTCCACCCATTTTGCCGGTTCTGTGCATACACTGCCTAAAGGATACCGCCGCATCTTCACCATGAAACGGTATGAAGTAGAATTTCCTCTCAAGCATCCTCGTTATGTCATTGAGAATGTAGCTTATAAAAAAGCTGTCTACCGCATTATGGGGTGGGGACATCCCTGGATTAAGATAGGACGTTCTTTTGAAGAACTATTTCTAAACCTGCGATACGGCAATTTTTCCATCATCACTAAAGCAATAAAAAACAGAATTAACAAATGGCTGAAAAGAGACCAACACCGGTAAAACCACTCACTATTTATTTTTATCACACCCGATTAACCCGTGAAAGTTACGAGGAATGGAAAGATTATAAGTTTCCGGGACATATCCTCTACGGACTTCCTTTGCTGGAAAAATATGGAATCCGGTCGGTGATGCATAAATACAAAGCTTTCCCCAGCCGTCTGAAACTAATGCTCTATGCCACTAAAGAGATTCTGTGCTGCAAAGAGCCATACGAAGTGCTCTACGGTACATCTTTCCGTGGGTTGGAACTTATCATCCTACTCAGAGCATTAGGCCTCTACCGCAAGCCCATTGTCATTTGGCATCACACTGCTTTAAAAACCTCATCCAGAAAAATAAGAGAACGCATCTCACGTTTCTTTTATAAGGGCATTGATCATATGTTCCTGTTCAGTAAAAAATTGATTAAAGACTCATTAGCAACCGGAAAAGCTCCCGAAGAAAAGCTTCAGCTTATCCATTGGGGGCCGGACCTCGCTTTCTATGACCATCTTCTACAAACAATGCCGGATCGGAAACCGGAAGGTTTTATCTCCACCGGGAAAGAAAACCGGGATGTAGACACAATGCTGCAAGCTTTCTGCGCCACCGATCAACAACTGGACTTGTACATAGCCCCCACCAATGGAAGTGTAAACTACCAACAGATTATTGAAAGCTTCTGTCTGCCCGATTCTGTACGAGTACATTATACGGACGGTGTCATCCCATACTTGTTGGCACAGAAAGTGGCACGAAAAAGCTGTGTTGTCATCTGCTGCATGGATTTTCCTTATACCGTAGGTCTTACCACACTGGTAGAGGCCTTTGCATTAGGCATCCCTGTCATTTGCTCACGTAATCCTAATTTTGAAATGGATATAGACAAAGAAGAAATAGGAATTACCGTAGCCTATGATGACGTGGAAGGGTGGATCAATGCCATTCATCGCATAGCCGACCATCCCGAAGAAGCCCAAAAAATGGGCGCCAACGCCCGAAAGCTGGCAGAAAAACGTTTCAATTTGGAAATCTTTTCCCGTGAAATAGCAGAAAGCTTACTGGAAATATCCAAGATGTCCCCTAAAAAGCGTACATTTGCATAAACTTTTATGCACATGAGAGTACTTATCATCAATACGTCTGAGCGAATAGGTGGAGCCGCCATTGCAGCCAACCGCCTCATGGAGGCTTTAAAAAACAACGGAATAAAGACAAAAATGCTTGTACGCGACAAGCAGACCGACCAGATAAGTGTCGTTGAACTAAAGAAATCATGGTGGAAAGTATGGCAATTCATCTGGGAGCGTGTCGTTATCTGGCAAGCCAACCACTTCAAGAAACATAACTTGTTTGCCGTTGACATAGCGAATACCGGCACCAATATCACAGCATTGCCCGAATTTACCCAAGCCGATGTCATTCATCTGCATTGGATTAACCAAGGTATGTTGTCACTGACAGATATCCGGCGTATCATCCAATCCGGCAAGCCCATCGTTTGGACAATGCATGATATGTGGCCTTTTACCGGTATCTGCCACTATGCAGGAGATTGCGATAAATATGCCACACAATGCCACAACTGTCCGCAACTTTACAAAGGAAGCAGGAAAGACATAGCCTACCGTACTTTCCAGAAAAAGAAAAAACTGTTTGAAGGAGCACAAATCACCTTTGTAGCTTGTAGCCGCTGGTTAGAATCATTGGCTAAGAAAAGTGATCTGATTAAAGGTCAGACCATTACCAATATTCCCAATGCAATCAACACCAACCTGTTCAAACCTCGTGATAAAAAACAGGCCAGAGAAAAATGCCACCTCCCGCAAGACAAGAAGTTATTGCTTTTCGGCTCCGTAAAAATTACAGACAAGAGAAAAGGAATAGACTATTTGGTATCAGCTTGCAAACAAATAGCTTCCTCGTATCCTGATTTTAGTAAAGAGTTAGGTGTAGTGGTTTTTGGCAACCAAGCCGAACAATACGCTTCCCTGTTTCCTTTCCCTATCTATCCGATGAATTATGTCAGCAACGAGAAGGAACTGGTAGATATTTACAACGCAGTCGACTTATACGTCACACCTTCTTTACAAGACAACCTACCCAATACCATCGTAGAGGCAATGGCCTGTGGTATTCCGTGCATAGGGTTCAATGTAGGAGGTATTCCACAAATGATTGACCACCTGCACAACGGCTATGTTGCCGAATATCAGTCTTCCAAGGATCTGGCAAACGGAATTCACTGGGCATTGACCGAAGGAGAATATGAAAGTCTGAGCGAAGAAGCCTGCCGTAAGGCAGTATCCAGCTATTCGGAAAGTACCATCGCCAAGAAATATGTTGAAATCTATAACAAGATTACAGGGAATCATGCATAACCATCATCCTCATCCCAAGTTTTCTATTATTACTGTCACCTACAACGCCGCAAAAGTATTGGAGGATACTATACAAAGTATTGTTACACAAACTTATAAGAATCTGGAGTATATTATTGTAGATGGGGGATCAACAGATGAAACACTGGATATCATTCACAAATACCAGGAACATATCACCACTGTTATCAGTGAACCCGACCAAGGTTTATACGATGCCATGAACAAAGGAATAAAACTGGCAACCGGAGATTATCTTTGTTTCTTGAATGCCGGTGACGGCCTGCACGAGGATGATACTTTGCTGCAAATGGTACATTCCATCAATGGAACAGCTCTGCCGGGAGTACTATATGGAGAAACAGAAATTGTGGACAGTCAAGGGCATTTTTTATATATGCGCCGCCTGTCCGCACCCGCAACGCTTACCTGGAAAAGCTTCAAGCAAGGAATGCTAGTCTGCCATCAAGCCTTTTTCGCCCGCCGTGATCTGGTGGAACCATATGACCTGAGATATCGGTTCTCGGCAGATTTTGACTGGTGTATCCGTATCATGAAGAAAGCGGATGTACTCCATAACACCCATCTTACTCTTATTGATTACCTGAATGAAGGAATGACCACCCGTAACCATAAAGCCTCCTTGAAAGAACGCTTCCGTATTATGAGCCGTCACTATGGATGGGCAAGCACAGTGACACACCACTTATGGTTCGTTCTGCGCCTGCTTTACAAATAATCCGGAGTCTGGCTTACGACGGGCCTTAATCAATTTTCCTACGGGCTCTTCTGACCTGCAAGAATAAGAACAAGACCAGCACACAGGTCAATACACCCAACGCCACAAAAGCCACCGTTTCCGTAACATGCAGCGATTTCGGATCGAACTTAAATTCCACTACATGCTTTCCGGCCGGCACATTCATCGCCCGAAGAATATAATCCGCTCTTCCGTGCGGTGCTTCCACACCATCAATATATGCCTGCCAGCCAGGATAGTAAATTTCCGAGAAAACCACTGTTCCTCCTGTCTTCGAATTAACCTCATATTTCAAGTCATTAGGTTCGTACGCAGTCAGTTTGATTGTACCCAGTGTATCTGTTTCAGCCGCCGATTTTACCTCCGCACTGAATTTTTTATCTACGACAGCCGTTTTTGCCGGATCTATCCGATGCAAAGCATCTATCTCTTCATTGGCATTATCCACATACTGCACCTCGTTTACAAACCAAGCATTGCCCAGCGTATAAGGATTCTGTATCGGGACAGTCTTTCCACCTTGCAGCGGAAAAATAAAGTAACGGGTATTCAGCATATTCAACACAGGAAAACCGGACGGAGCCACCTTCTGCATATCGCCTCCCGCCTCCGAAACAGCCTTGAACACGCCATTCATCTCGGTGCTGATATGCTCCTCTATCATTTCCTGATAGCGGCGCAGCTTGGCGGCATGATATCCACCGATGCTCTTATGCCAATAAGAAGTCGTATTTTCATTAAACGTATTGCCGGCTAGGTTCAGTACCCGGAAATCCAACGTTTTATCGGCCAATATTGCCTTATCCGTTTCGGTCGGTTTAAAGGAATTATCCTGCTGCACCTTCTCCACAAATTGTTCATCATACAAATAACGTTTGTTCACACTCCACATATCTGCCAGACAGAGGACAGCCAATGCCAGAATCGTCACCTTCGCCTTTAGTTTGCCCATGCCATATAACCAAAGAACTGCCGTACCTATCATAATAACAAAGAAACTGCGCCATGCATCCGAAGTAAAGATACTCTGACGGATTTCTTCCAGATTAGCAAGTAACGGAGCCAGCTGATCTGCCGGAATACCCTGCAATGCCTGCATTTCCATACTTGAAACATACGACGGGAAAAAGAAACCGGGAGCTAATGCAAACAATAAAGCGATGCCACCTGTCAATCCCAGGCTGATATAAAACGACCGGACCTGTTCCTTAACCAACTGAGGGCGTGCCATTACCTCCTTTAAAGCAAGGACTGCCAACAAAGGTATGGTAAACTCAGCAATGACCAAAATAGAAGAAACCGCACGGAATTTATCGTACATCGGGATATAATCCAAAAAGAAATCGGTGAATCCCATAAAATTCTTTCCCCATGACAGCAGGACAGACAAAACTGTAGCACTCAAAAGCGCCCATTTCATAGGACCTTTCACTATAAACAGCCCAAGAACAAACAGAAACATCACAAACGCCCCCACGTATACAGGACCGGATGTACCGGGTTGCTCACCCCAATACTGACCTATCTGGCTATAGATACTATTATACATAGGATTCGCCTTTTCCATCGCCTTTTCGTTAGCCGCCAAAGGTACGGAAGCACCACCTTTCACATTAGGGACAAGCAAAGAGAAAGTCTCACCGATACCGTAGCTCCACTGAGTGATATAATCTCGTTCCAGACCACTTTTTGTCTGATTATGACTATCCGGTTTCACCAGCTCACTCTTTCCACGCATCGTTTCCTTACTATACTCATACGTATGATATAAGTTAGATAGATTTATACAAACTCCCAAAATACCGGCCATCAACAACACACCAGTTGCTTTCAGAAATTGCGGCATTTCCTTCTTCTGCCAAGCATCCACTCCGAACGCAACCGCCATAAAGAGCATGACAAAAAGAAAATAATAACTCATCTGCACATGGTTCGACACTATTTGCAAAGCAACAAAAACCGCTGTCAGCAAACCACCTGACAAGTATTTCCCTCTATAAGCCAATACCATACCGGCTATAGTGGGTGGAATATAAGCCAAGGTTACAAATTTCCAGATGTGTCCGGCAGCTATAATGATGAAAAAATAAGAAGAAAACGCCCACAACACAGCCCCCAATGAAGCCAGCCAGACCGAGAAATCGAATGCACGCAATAATATATAAAAGCCCAACAGCATGACAAATACATACCACACATAATTCGGGAGATACAAATGATATAACTTCTCCACTCCCTTCAGGGTATCCGTAGAATCATAACTGGGTGCCATCTGATAAGTAGGCATACCACCAAAAATCGAATTAGTCCAGCGCGTACGCTCTCCCGTACGTTCCAGATATTCTTTCGCTTCTTCACCGGCACCAATGCCCGCCACAGAGTCATGTTGTGAAAGGATACGCCCTTCTGTCACTGCCGGGAAAAAATAGGCGAATGAGATGACAGCAAAAAGGATAATCACTACTATATCAGGTAGTATTCTTTTAAATAAGTTCATAAGTATATCTGTTTATTAACGTTGCAAAGATACGATATACTCTGATAAAATGCGTACATTTGCAGCCATAAATAAAGTTGAATTATGAAAATAGGAATTATAACAGCCATGAGTTCCGAGCAGAAACAAGTAGCGCAACTGCTCGAAAACAAGAAAGAATACACCGAAGGTCCTTTCCAATATACTGAAGGCAGCATTAGAAATAATACCATTATCCTGATGAAATGCGGAATAGGTAAAGTGAACGCTGCTGCCGGTACTGTAGAACTGATCCGTACCTTCCAACCCGACTGTGTCATCAGCACCGGTGTAGCAGGAGGCATAGACAGCTGCCTGAAAATAATGGATGTTGTGGTGAGCCGACAAGTTGTATATCATGATGTATGGTGTGGAGAAGGCAATATGTACGGACAGATACAAGGACTTCCCGCCCGATTCGAAGGTAATGCCACATTGTTTGATTGCGCCATGTCACTGGATACTCCGACCGCCATTCATGGAGGTCTGATATGCAGCGGAGACAAATTCATCACCGACCGTTCCGAACTGAACGACATTAAAGAAAAGTTCCACGAAGGGCTGGCAGTAGATATGGAATCGGGAGCCATCGCCCAAATCTGTTATATATATAAGGTACCGTTCATCAGTTTCCGTATCATCAGCGATACGCCGGGATCCGACAACCATTGGGAACAATACACAAATTTTTGGGAGACTATAGCCGACCGTTCCTTCGAGGTCACTCATACCTTCCTTTCCTCATTACCAGCTAATTTATAAAAACGAATAATATGAAGACAATACCCAGTTTTACCATTGACCATATCCGCTTGCTTCGCGGTATCTATGTATCCAGAAAAGACGAAGTGGGCGGTGAAACGGTCACCACCTTTGACATCCGCATGAAAGAACCCAACCGGGAACCTGCTTTGGGACAAGGAGCCTTGCATACCATAGAGCATCTAGCCGCTACCTACCTGCGTAACCACCCTATATGGTCTGACAAAATTGTCTACTGGGGACCGATGGGATGCCTCACCGGTAACTACCTGTTAATGAAAGGCGATTTAAAATCGGAAGATATTGTAGAACTGATGCAGGAAACGTTCCGCTTTGTAGCCGATTTTGAAGGCGAAGTTCCGGGAGCCGCCCCTAAAGATTGCGGTAACTACTTGCTTCACGACCTACCTATGGCCAAATGGGAGTCGGCCAAATATCTGCATGAAGTATTGGAGCACATGACAAAAGATAATCTGTATTATCCTACTAAAGAGTAATTCTCAACAACAGAACAGTAGAAACGTAATAACAGAAAATAGAAAAGCCGCTTTCTTTTCAGAGAGCGGCTTTTCTTTAAGTCCTTTTCAATAGAGATTGAATTACTTACGTAATCCTAGTGCTTTAACAATAGCACGATATCTTTCGATATCACGGTTCTTCAGGTAGTTCAACAACGCACGGCGTTTACCTACCAAAGTTGTCAAAGCTCTTTCAGTGCTATAATCTTTTCTGTTGAGCTTCAGGTGCTCAGTCAGGTGAGAAATACGGTATGAAAACAAAGCTATCTGCGCTTCAGCTGAGCCAGTATCAGTGTTAGACTTTCCGTACTTTTCAAAGATTTCTTGTTTTTTAGCTGCATCTAAATACATAATTCTTAGATTTTTTGATATATAAAATTTTCATTTAGCGGGTGCAAAGATAGACATTATCTTTTATATCACAATGAATTAGAGCGATTTATTTTAAAAATAATCTTCTATCTCTTTTACTGTCGCATCTTTCAGCATATCTTCGAACATCATAGCAAAGGCTGCCCAACTGACATTGAATGAAATTGTAAACCCGATTTCTTTTCATCCGATGAATAAAAGTGCCCAGTCCGAAACCGTTTCTTCATGAATTTCGGACTGGACACTTTTTAAACTATCGCTATTTTATTTCAACCAGCCACTCATGGAACCCATCATAAGGGGTATAGTGCAATACATATTCGGATTGGCTATGACTGATAACTTTATCCCAAGGAATCCGGTTTACATCAATTTCCGCCCTTGCCAGCCACAAAGCATTTTCCATCACATAACGGTCTAAAGAAAGCTCAAGCATCATCCGGCTCAAATAAAAAGCAGACTGTTCATAGGCATACCATTTACCGTCACTTTCCCGGTAGATATATATCAAGCCATCATTGCTTAATTCTCTTTCCAACATCATTATTATCTCGCGCATAATTTTATAGATTACTCGTTTTTAATCAGTATCATCTCATTGTCCGAGCACAGAACCACAATCCAAGGACCGTTCAGTAACTTATTCAAATCGACTTCCACCTTATCCAGCATAACACCTCTCAATACCGTTTCATTAAGTTTCTTCAACAAATGAGCAGAACGGTAGCAAGCGTACCAACGTCCGTCTTCTTCAGATATATAAATTTCCGATTTACCGCATGATTTCTTGTCCATGATTTCTAACAGGTTGCTCATAACATCCTCCTTTATACTTAATAATAGCCTAAGCTATTATATCGCCATACCAGCCTGAAACGATGCGACTCATTTCTTGACCTGTTTTCTGACACTCCCTGCCCCGGAATATATACTTTTGACTGAGTTCCCTCCGTCGTAGCTGTCCAATAAGGCACACCTGACCAATTATTATACTTAATACCGGAACTGGTAATCACCCCATTTATTTGCTGCCACTCTGCTTCTGCGGGCAAAGAGAAATGATAAAAAACCATATAGCTATTACCCGATGTGACAGGAGTAGAACTACCACTGGAATTAACCGCCACACCTATCGCATTATCCATTACACTTCTTTCATCATTGTCACTGGAATAATGTTCTTTATTTATCTTCTTATAATACTCCTTTATTATTTTCTGTCCGTCCGTCAGGTTCGTTGTGTACCCATTGTCTCCCCAGGGCAGACCGCCAACAGCAAAACGGTCTATTCTGTCAACATACAATTGTTCTGTAATCTGGATAGGATACCATTGTTTGATAGGATATTTCATTTCGCTGCCCGCAACAGGCTTGTTTTGCGCATCCAGTTTACGCACATAAATATTGCACGAACGATACGGCTTCTCTGAGTTCCATTCTTTCTCCCAAATCGTTTTTTGATCAGCGTATCCCTTTAAATACATTCTAAGCTCTGCCGTTCCCTCCTTTTGTATCACATTGTATTCATCATATCTAGGAGTAATCCAACTCATATCAGACTCAAACATCACCCAATAGTCTCCAGAAACGCCATCAAAATCATCCACTTTGATTTGCCATTTCTGCCTATCGGTACTCACCACTTTGATTTTCACCAAATGTCCGTCAATATTATAATCTTGCCCTTCATTGAACTGAATAAACAAGTCAGACAATTCGCTGTCTACCCTCCATTGAGCATCCTTCGTGTTTCCCGAGATGTTGATCACACCGTTCTCATCCATGCAGCCCGATTCTTTCACACCTCCCGCTCCGCGCAAATGAAGCGTAACATTATAAATGATATTTCTGTTCACATCAAAATCATACGATATGTTCTTACCTAAAAACAGTCGGTAACTAATAGTTCCCTTTACATGTGCACTGCTCGATTTATATTCATAATCCGCCGTAACAAGGATGTATGAACATCTGCGACCCAAGTTCTCATTGTCTGTATAGTCGGTAAATGCAGCATACACTTCTTTACCTGCCTCCATCGTATTTTTGATACGATTCGGGGTTTTGACTTTTTCATTACCATTTTGGGCATCCGTACAGTTTTGGGCATGAACCGTCTGTTTATTCTCAAACTGATAAAGACGCTCGGACATCACTTGAGTTTCGCCATTTCCACTTGGTCCCGTAAGCAACGAACCGGATGGGAAGTCATACTTCTGTCCTTCCTTGTCAAAAGAAGTAAAATCCGTTATACTATTATCCGAGGCCAAGGTACAAGTCTTAGGCACATTACATAATTGTACTGATCGGGGCGTCAAGGTCACTTCGTTGTCCAGCCCGGAAGTATTGATATTTACTTTAATCATAGCATACGGGCGTTTCAAAGAAACTTTAGCCAAATAGCAACCTTTATTACCACCTTGAGCTCCCTCATGCGGATTCTCGGTATAGATAAACTGCTCGGATGCACCGTAAAGGAGACAAACGGATGTTTCATCAAAATCCACCGGCCACTGAATCAAACTCTCTTTAACACTCTGCCACAATGACAAAGTAATCTTTCGTCCATAATTAGCGATAACCTCTACTCTTACAGCCTGGTTACCTTGTTTGGCATTGATGTGGATATATACTTTTCCATCTGCTGTTTTAGAAGAAACGACCTCTGCACTACCATTCTCCACACTACCGGAAACTTCGAACGAATCCCCATTCTTAACCAGATAGACGATTACCGTATTTCCTCCATAATTCACTTTTACATTCACATCATCAATAACGGAGAATATGGAGTTATCTCCGGCAGCCCTGCTGTTCATGTTCACAGAAGTAATATCGGCTGGTGATATTGCTATGACCACAGGAGCATCGTCCTCCACTCCGGACTCCGGACCGGCTAACTCCTCTGCCGTACAAGCACCCAACATACAAATGATGAAAAACATCATTATCAGTCTTATTGTCTTCATTTTTCCTCCTTTTGTTTATTCATAGCCCGGGCTAAGCAATATTTCATCCCAATCTGCCACATAAGTTTCCACATCCGTCTTCAAACCGCCTCCAGCAGGAGTCTCGGTCACTTTTATATTAAATATATACACATGGTTACGCACCACCTCAAACCGATCTCCAACCCCATCTTTTCTGAACTCGATCGTTTTTGTCTTGGTTTCACCTCCATACGTGTAAGTCACATCCAAGGATACTGCCCGGCTGTCGTTATTTTCTTGTTCCGGCAAATAAATCAAATCCTCATAAGCCATTGTCACATTCAGTCCCGTATAAACAAAGTTCTGCGGCTTCATCGACAACCCTGTTACGTAAGGACTTTGGTACTGAATTGTTTCATCGGGGCTCAACGTAGCTTGTGACACACAATACCCTTTATCATTAGCGTTATTCACCGTGATGCCGGTAATAATAAAATCGCCTTTTGTATCTTGAAGCCCTTGTTTCCCGTTCACCCAAAGGCTCACCTTAGCCACTGCCCTATACAGTTTGCACTCTAAGCTTGGTCCTGCAGGAGGGACACCGGTAGCGGGACTGATCCCCCACATCGGCAGACGCCTTTCGGCCAGATTCCACGGGGTCGGACCAGTGTAATTATAAACCAATTTATTATAGATTTCAACGGCAGTATTGCCTACCATCGTATTAAGATATGCCTGCATTCCCTCACTGACTCCCTGAATTTGGTTCTGATTCAAATTGGCGAGAACCACCAACCGTACCTGTTCATTACCTATCGTCCTCTGCATAGTCCCTTCCAGTATCTTTTGGTCGGCATAATCATTAATCACTCTCAAATCCTCTACCAAATATTTCAGTCTTTGAGTAACCGCATCAATCACTAGTACATACACATCGCCTTCCACAATAGTCCCCTGTTCCGGAGTGGTAAAATCCCAATTACCATCTGCTGTGGGCGCGTCAACCGTTCTGGAAGAATTCCCCGAAAGAGACAATGCAAGACGTACCGGCGCTCTTCCGTCCCCCCCAGCCTTCGCCGCCAACTCGTCCTTCGCACACGACGAGAAGCACAGTCCGCAGAACACCGCCATCACTATATAGGATAAACCTCTTTTCATAGATTGCTTTTTTAGTTTCGTTATTACATGTCCAGTTCGTTGAAGCGTACCACCCAATCATTGATAATGATGCTAGTATTAATCCACTTCATGCTCTCGTCCAAAAAGAAAGTCATATTGTATTCGTCCTGGCGATCCAGATACTCCTGATTGGTCATCTCATGTCCTTCTGCTTCAGTAAGCAGCAAGTATTTCACTAATGGTATGGAAAGTACAGGCTCCCCTGTTTCCTTGTTGGTTATGGTGAGGCGGGGATTATTTTCAACCACCAGACGCCCTACGGTAATCTGTGCAATAGCTACGCTGATATTGCTGTCCTCTGCATCTCCATCGGCACGTATTCCCATATCCGTGCCACCCTGCATACGGTAATAGGGATAATATGTTAATGTTTCGTCCTCCAGCAGCTTATTATCATAGTTCATCAAACCGTTGTCGTCTGTAATCGTAAATTCAAATTTATCTACCTCCACAGTCACTCCGTCCATTTGCTGGAGAATGATGCGTATGGTGTTGGTGTTCTTCACCAGTGGCACAGTCACTACCTGCGAGCTTGCTGCCCGCGAGAAAGATTGCTTGGTCACTTCACCGTGCCACAACGCAGAAAGTTTACTGTTCACAACAGCCGTTCCATCAGCCGCACGACTGTACAGACGATCCATCCTGCATTGCAGTTCATCTAGCGAGGATTCCCCTGCCGTAACCAAAGGCACTGAGAATGAAGCCTCATCATTCAGTCCCGCCCAAGTGACAAGATGATAGTCACCCGGTTCCAAATCCACTTTCATGGTATATCCTTCTTCTCCCAGCACATCGCCTTCTTCTGTCTTCTGATATACCAACTTGCCGTTATCGTCAAAAGCATAAAGTGTCACAGTCCCCACCTCGCGCGAGAAAGCATCGGCATACTTCATGTTATAATCATACTTGAATTTCACTCTGTACTCTACAGAGCAATCTACCTCTTCTTCACCGAGTATGCTGTCGCACGACACAACGGCACTTCCCAATGTCATGGCCATCATCAGGCTGAAGGAGAATTGTCGGGCGAATGTATTTACTGTTTTCATGCTTTTGGTCATTTTATAATGTTAGAATATAGAAAGGTATAAAGGGGAGGGAGATGAATCCTCCCCTGTCTGTCATAGTGTTTGTTAGAACTCAATGTTATTGAAACGTACAATCCAAGGAATAATCTTAGCATTCAATTGCAAATAGAAATTATTATCACTCTCTTCACCGCTAGGATCTATTGTTATTGTTGCACCACCGATATTCTCGAATCCAGTAACTTTCAGTACATAGATATTATTTCTCATGATTGCCTTATCCATATACTGATCTCCTTTATTGTGGCAAATTTCAGATGAATAATAATAGCAATGTCCATTTTCATAAGTATCATAAGATGCATCTGCACCATTATCAGCTTTTACAGCATCAATAGATGTATAAAATTTATTATTGCATTTATAAATGGTACCAACAGGCTCACCCGTTTCATCGCCAATCTGACCACGGAAAATAATACCAGTCACTAAAGCTGGTACTTGCTTTTCTTTTTTCACAATATTTTCTAAACAATAAGCCAAACGATGACCTACCTGTTCATTATCGTTAATATTAGCAGTGGGAAGATCTTGGAAATAAACTTGGCTATCATCGCTGGCCTCATCAACTTTATCCGCATTTACATTTTTCAATGCGTTATAGAAATATGATCCAAAAACTTGGTCGTAATCTGTTACATTATTCTTATTCTTTGAATTAGGATCAACCATATAGGCCATATTGTCTACACCTAACAAGCCTAAAGTCCTGAAGTTTTCCCAGCTCGCATCCGTCAAATGTCTTGCCGTATACACAGAATTTGAAAGATTCACCAACGCGTATTTATCCAGTTTCACTGTCCAGTCAAGCTCACCATCAGTAGATGTAGTATAATATTCAAATTTGGGGAACGGCTCAAGAAGAGTAAAAATATGTTCACCTGTCTGACCATAAGTTTTTTCTGTCTTTATAAAAGCTCTTCTATCAGTTCCATCTGTTCCCTCATGTATCCAAACATCAGAATTATCATTATCCAAATTCTTTGCCTTATGCAAACCTGTCAAACGAACGGCTTTATTATCGGGATATATATAGTAACCACTTGTAGTTTCCGCAATGGCATAATCAGTAGTTTGTACTGTAAGAGGATATAAGTTATTTGGTTTAGCAATTACATAATTTATCTTTGAAACAACACGTTCCACCTCTACCTCTTTTATTGTTGGATCTTCATAGTTGTTGGATAAAACGTCTACCTTTATCTCTTTTTTGTTCACCATCATAAATTGACCGGCAGCAGCTATTGTTATATCACCAGTTGTTGTATAAGAACTTTCTGCAATTTGTTCATACTTAGACTTATCAGTCGATTGTTGGCTGTTGGCAATAGCTTCTATTGACTCAGTCGGATTTAACACAACAAGCACTTTATACCATCCAGAATTTGCCAATGTAAAGAAAGGATTATAAATGGTCTCTCCACTAGCCGTAGTTTCATTCAATTGTGCCTTTGTTAAATAACCACCGAATTCTTCTTTAGTAAGATTTCCATTTTCATCTAGTCTATTTAAAATTATAACGGCATCTGTTACAGTTGATTCACCTTCGATACCTGGATCCGTTACACCGCTTTCTTCATTATCAGCTGCGCGTGATGAGTTTGATGTAGAACTTATCACTAATGAAAGGTTACCCTTCACTTTCTCTGGTTGATTCACATTGTTTTTCACAATGTCCTCATTCGTACATGCTACCATGGCAGCATATGCCAACATTCCTAATAATAATCCCTTAATCTTCATAATCCTAAGTTTTTAAATTATAAACTATTTTTGTAATTTCCATTCTTGTTTGTCAACACAGCAAAGGTAAGTGGTTAATCGTATAAACCTTAATCGGTATTTTCGACAAAATAGATTGGTATCTTTGACAAAATGACTTTATATCGTCTTTTACAGGGCATTTCCATCATACGTGAATAAAATACCCTACACGTTGAAAGAATCACCTCTTACATTTTTCCATTAAAAAAGAAGAGAAAAAAAACAAGGATAACATGTACTTTTTTTTCACTACATCAAACAGATCGGACAGTGTGGCATTTCAGCAAAATATCCCTCCATAAAAGCCGCCCTCATCAACATATGCGGAAGCCAAATCTAAAGTGGGAATCACCCGTAAAAACATAAAAATGTAGTGAGCAAGTGTTTCTCTCATCAAGAAGTACACATTCCTTCACATACGTACATATCCATAGACCTATACAATTATATAGGCTTATGCGTACGTATATAAATACTACATGTTCAAAGACAAGGGTATTTCTTAAAAAGATCAAGTCGTTTTCAAAAAAGACGGCGAGCTTTTTTAAAAAGATGGCGAGCTTTTTAAAAAACGTCTTGATCTTTTTTGCCACTGCCGGAACTTCGACTTCCGACATATTCCATAAAGCCCCCAACCGACAGATTATGTAAAATTCAACTTAAAAACACTGTGAGGACACTAATGCGCTGAACTTTAATTCAAAATCCGGGAATAGACTCCACTACCCCGGATTTTACCTTGCGCTTTTCGCAAAGAACAAGTTTCTTCTAACATCTTTTATTGTACTGTTTGTCTATATGTCTTATTTTACAAAGATTGCTTCATCCTTACGTTTATTGGTCACTTCTTCCAAATTGGCTCCGGCTTCGACGGAATCCTTGGCCTGTGCCTGTTTGAAATAATTCTCAGCAGAGTCGAGGTCCCCTTGCAACAGTTTCAGTACGCCTCTGTTGTTCAGCGTCGCACTCGCCTGTGCATCGGCCTTGTCCAAATAACGTACCGCCTGTTGCAAGTCACCCCGTTGGAGTTCGATAGCGGCAGCGTTTATATTCGCTGTTGGGTCATCAGGAAACATGCGCACTGCCACATCGAACACTTCGTTAAACTCGTCACTCCCCTTTTCGTATGTTTGGGCAACCAGAAACATTTCCTGCAAGCTCAACTGCTGGGGACGGAGCTTTATAATCTGTTTTGCCTCTTCCACATCAAATCCGCGAACTACATAACGTACAGTGTAATCAGAGTGACGCAAAGCCGGATAACAATCCTGTAGTAATGCGGCATATACCTTTCCACCATCCAAGGCCTTAATGCGTTCCTCCTTCACGTCAAAATCGCTCTCATTCTTATCTATTATGGACAAAATCTCTTCTTTCAGCGGTAAATCATTCTTAGCCACATACGCACGCAGTCCGGCCCAGTCCTCGGGTACAGAATTCACCTTGAACAAATCCGCTTTAAAGCCATACTCATTCATTACATAACTCTTCAATGCCTCAGCACGCCCCTGAGCCAAACGCGCATTGGCCGCATATCTGCCCTCAGGAGAAGCATAACCCACAATAGCTATTTCAGTAATGGTAGTATTGACATCATTTTTCACTACATCCACCGTATGTTTGATAGCAGCCAGTTCGGATGGATTACGACGATAATCAGGATAAATATTCATCTGATTTACCGGAAAATCCAAATAAGCACGTCCTTCCTCGGCACGATTCTTCACAGCCTCGACAGCAGGAGAAACGAATGCCACGACAGGTTTTACCACATAGCGTTCCAAATTGGCACGAGTTATAAAGGCACTGTTTTCTTCTTTCTGACAATCGGCACAGCCACGTATAGCAGCCTGCAGTTCCAGTTCTGCACCATTCATCCATTTCTCGTATGGAATACGGGCTGAATAATTTACAGTCTGTTCCGTTCCATTCTTACGACGAAGAATGGTATATGCATCCGACGGAATACTGCGTTCACGCTGTTGCACGATGGAACGGATACGCCCATATACCCAAATAGCAGGCAAAATCCTGTTATAACTGTTATCCTGTGTCTTCAAAACCGGAGTCAGAGTTGCCACACAGTTGGAAGAAAGCTCCATTGCAGCCGGCAACGTGATATCCATTCCTATCATCACCTGTCCATTATCACTAATCAGGATTGACTGATTGCTGACTTGTACCTGACCACCTGATAATGTCTGTGCACCTACCGGAATAGCCGGTATCAATAATATAAGAAGTATATAACATATAAGTTTCATAATCCGTAATTTTTAGAATATATAAATAAGATTCAGAGCAGCCTTAGTAGGACCCCAATAATTCTTGTTGGATTTCTCCAACATATCTCCACATTCTTCACACTCATATTTCTTATAACGCACATAAGCATAACCCAAACCGATGGTGGCGCCCAGATTCCAATGGCGTCCCAGCACAAACTGATAACCGTAACTGACACCGCCGCCATAAAAATGTCCCTTATAACGGAAGTCTTTCAAATCATCGAAAGGAGAAAACGGCAAATCAATACCGGTAGTATTGTATGCTCCTCCCATTAAATGGAAACCGAAAAAATGACCATTGAACTTATCACAAAGCCAATAACGCAACTCGGGCTGTACCATCACCAGTTTCAACATTTTATTATCGCTGTATTTCCAAGGATTATAATAAAACGGAATATCCACTGTAAGCTTCTTGCTCAACCCTACTTCCACTCCTAAGTTTGGTATGGCGACGGCATCTATCGCCACATTAGTCTTAACAGCCACCTGTCCATACATAAATAAGGAAGAAGCCAGCAGACACACCCATGAAAATAAAAATCTTCGTATTACCATATTCAATTCTCTCTAGCTAAGTTATTTTTTACATCACAAAGGTAGAGGCTATTCTTTTAACAGGATATTGGCAAATTAATCTTTATTAAGAGGTGGTTTCGGCAAAATACAGAATGAACAAAAAACAATCTTAGTTCCTATTTCCGTCAAAAACAGAACATCCATTCAATGAGAAACATTTCAACTATCAAATGGAACACCAACGGAGTTTTCTCCATCCATAAATGAAAATCCTTTCATCATGATAAAAACGCCCCCTTATATAGCCAAACAACTCCTTCTTTCCAACATAGCAGGTATTTTCATCAAAAAGAGGGTGTTTTCATCAAAAAAGCTTGAAAATAATTTGGATACATGAAAAGAATACCTACTTTTGTATCGGATGATAATGGGTCAATCATTCACATAATCAAAAAAAACAATAAAAAATTATAGTTCTATGAAGGCAATGCATTTAATAATTGCCATGCTCGTCATGATGAGTTTGGCATCCTGCTCTGCAGATGGTAATGACCCCGTTGAAAACTCAGTTTCAACGTATCTCCTGGAAAAAACGTATGGAGCCAGAAGCGTTACATACGAGGAAAACAATTCTGACAAGTTAAAATTAAGTGAGTTACCGGCTATCAGCCTTTCTGAAGCCGACCATATTCTATCTGTCCTACGAAAACATACTGATGCTCAAGAAGAACTTGATATTCAAACTGCCACCAAAGGAGAACAAACATGGCTTAGAATTGTAATGAAGCAAACAATAGATCATAAATATGCTTTCACTATCCAGTTAAATATGAACTGTTACAATGACGGAAGCCTCTACTATGGCGGATATCAGGCGGAATGTTCTTCTTCTTTGATTAAATGGTATCTTAAAGGTTTCAGCCTGGCTACCGATAATGCCACAAAAAATTATAAATTCGAATCCCAAAGCTATATTTATATGAAAGTAATAGATAATGGAATCAAATATATGCAGATTCCTGTCACTATAAATGGCAACTATAATCCCCGAAACCATGATGCTGCATTTTCCTACAATTTATGATATATAATACAATAATCACTTTATAATATATACCATCATTCCCCCCTTGTTTCTAGCTTGGTATACATACCTTAATAAAATAGCAAGAGACAAGGGGTGTATTTCATTCAAATACAATCGTCTAATAATCAAGACAAGACAAAACTGTGTGAACGGAATACCTACTATCCTTTCTTTTCACCGAACCTGTTGATACTAAAAACAGAATATATTCCTATGACTTTTAGTTGGTTATGAAAATATAGTTTGCTATATTTGTAGGAATTCCTAAAATAGATTAAGGAATAATATCAAGCAGATTGTACGTGACCAATCTGATTACAGGGGAATAAAAGTGAAACAATTTATTATGATGAAATCTTTAATAATCACCTTATTATGTAGTTTTTGTCTATCAACTACTAATGCGCAAAGTTATTTCCGCCAGTGTGGTATCCAACTACTTACCAAACAAAACGGATTGAGCAACAATACATTGACTGGAATTTATCAGGATAAAGCCGGCTTTTTATGGTTAGGAACCGATGTTGGACTAAGTCGCTATGACGGAATACATTTTCATAATTACAATCTGATTGATAAAGAGCCACGTGCCTTAACTCATTTATATGAAACATCAAACAATCTGCTATGGTCTCATATCGCCAATTTAAACCAAATAGCCTGTTTTGACAAGATGCGTGGAATCTATATGCCACTTATCTCACCTACTCCTGAGGTATTGCAAGATATACAGGATATATGTGTACTGCAAGACAAATTATATGCCTTGACCTCCAATGCCATAGTAGAGTTAAATATGGAGAAAAATGCAGATGAAATAAGACTGACTGCCCAACCGCTTATAGATATAAAAACAAAAGTCCTAGGACTTTATAATAACGAAGATATTTTATGCGCACTGACAGCAGAGAATCAAATCTTGCTTTATAACGTTTCCGATAAAAGTAGCGAGCATATAAATGGAACCGATCTAGGTATTGTGAAAGCCGACAACATTGAAAAAATACATATATATAATGATAATGTGTGGATTTGTGACCAAACCGAAGGAATCATCTGTTATAATACAAACACTAAAACATCACGCACACTGAATGATAACAGCCAGTCATCCTTCATTCAAAAAGATATACGCGATATTATCCAAATAGATAAGACCACATTCATTATAGCCACATGGAGTTCACTGTCAGCCATAAGATTTGAAACGGACAACTACCTCCAGTCGCCATTCCACATTGTAGATCTGACCCAACATGATTCTTACTATGCCCCCATCCTCAAAAACAGAATTACCGACATTCATTTTGACAAGTCCAACAATGTGCTTTGGGTAGGAACTTTCGGCAGAGGATTGCTGAAACTGAATCTCAAAGGAAACGATATCAACCGTATCCCGTTGAACGATGAAATAAGATATGTGAATAGTATAGCACAAGATGCCGACGGATACATCTGGCTGGTCACCGAAAAAGATGGCATATATAAAAGTACAGAAAATAAGATCTCTCCTAATCTGCACTTTTCCTTATGGGAGAAAAGTCACAAGAATAATCATTATTGCCTGCACAAAGATCGCAATGGAGGATTATGGTTCGGCGATGACAAAGGAAACATCCTTTGGGTAAATCCTACTACCGGTGAAACGGTGATTCACCAACTAAACCCCGAAACAGCAGACTCTGCTGTAACTGCTTCTATCTTGAAACTATATCTAAACTCACAAAACCATTTATGGATTGCCACCGAAAAAGGAATAATGGTCTATAACCATCAGACACACGAATGCATAGCAGCACAACCTTATACGAAAGAATTCAAAAAAATAACCGCTATATGTGAAGATGGAGATGGAACCATGTGGCTAGGTACTGAAAAAGGAATACACCGTGCCAGCCGTAAAGGAAAACAAATAAAATTCACCGGTGGTTATGAAAAGGCAAGAAACCTGACACCCGGAAAAGTATTGGCACTTTATCTGAACAACTATAACCAATTGCTTATCTCATACACTGATAAAATTATCCAAATAGACGGAAAAGAGAAAACCATATCCTCTATCATGATCTTACAAAAAGACTTGCCTAACGGACACATAAGCTGTATGATAGATGATAAGAACGGAAATACCTGGCTGGGAAGCAATGCTGGTTTTATCACATTGAATAACAAGAACAATGCATCATATACCTACGCATTACCGGAAAGTTATTACGATGTATGTCGGCTGAATGACGGGAAATTGCTATGGGCGAACTCTACAGGATTACTCTATTTTGAACCGCGCACTTTAAAAGAAAGTTCAAGTAACTGCCAATTCCATATCTCCGATATAGATATTAATTACAATAAAGTAGAAATAGGAGAAAAAATAAACGGACAAGTCATTCTGGACAAACCTGCGTACCTGATAGAACATTTATCTTTAGACTACAATAACAACAACCTGATTCTCTATTTAAGTGATCTGAAATACGGAACCTCGCCCAACACAGTGAAATATCGCCTGTTACCCACAGAAGAAAAATGGAATACGAATTATGACGATCATATAAAACTCAGCAATATCCCTCCTGGGAAATATGTACTGGAAATACGCTCGTCTTATCCGTTGGAAGAAAATAAACAAATAACCCGGTTATCTATCAATGTAAATAGATATTGGGCTGCAACCGGATGGGCCATCGCCGCATACATCCTGGCTATTATCATTATTTCTTTGCTTACATGGATGTATTTTAACCGGAAATTACAGAAACGGCAAGTTTACAAGGCCAAAGAAGTGAAACTGAAAGAAAAGCTGGAAGAAGAAACGGAAATAAGAAAAGAAGAAGAGAAAAACCATCAATTGCGTGACCAAATCAGATATATGCTGGCACAGGAATTACGCACCCCGTTATCACTCATCACCGCTCCGTTAAAAGAAATGATTACTAATACGGCCTTCCCGGAATCATTCCTGCAAAAAGCAAAAATGGCCTATCGGAATTCAATCAGCCTGCAAGACATTTGTAACCAGCTATTGAATATTCATCAGCAAGAAAGTTACAGTCCTAAATTGAATGTGGCCCCTTATCCTGCCAGCGTGATAGCCGACACTGTAGTCCGTGCATCTCACGAACTACTGAACGTCAGTCCCATTAACCTGCATTATGACAAAGACAACAAAATAAATACGGAAATATGGATTGACCGGAAAAAGATAATCTTTATTCTAAGCAATATATTATCCAATGCCTACCGGCATATCTCGTATTCCGGTTCCATCCACTTTACTGTAAACACCAGTACTATCAACGGAAAAGATTTCTGCCTTTTTACTATAGAGGATGACGGGAAAGAAATGATAGAAGAGTCCTCTGTCATCTTCCTTGGATCGGACAATTACAATCCTCCAAGCAACCGGCTACATCCCGAATTAGGCATTGAAATTATGAAAACGACAATACTAGCCCACCACGGCGATATCCAAATCACTCAAGAAAAAAACAAAGGAACCCGAGTTGTTCTTTATATCCCTCTAGGTAAACAACATTTGAACAATGATGAAAACGTATGTTTCATCGAACCCGAAACAATAATGGAAGATTCAGATAAAGCAATGATTACTGCAGAGGATAAAAGACAACAGGAAATAGCAAACAGTATAACCGCCAAACCTATTGACAACCCCGAAACCAAATACAAACTACTGGTTGTTGAGGACCATGCAGATATCCGCCTCTATCTGAGAGTATTATTTTCTGCCACCTATAATATTATTATGGCGGAAAATGGGGAAGAAGGAGTAAGAATGGCACGTAAAGAAATACCGGATCTTGTAATAACGGATGTCATGATGCCTGTCATGAACGGTTTTGAATGTTGCCGTATCCTGAAAGAAGATCTAAAAACTTGCCATATCCCTATTATTCTGCTGACAGCTTTGACAGATGATGAAAATATAGTGAAAGGAATAGAATTAGGAGCTGATGACTATATTCTGAAGCCGTTCAATCCGGAGATTCTCCGCACTAAAGTAAAACGTTTAATAAAAAGCCGGACTGAACTGAAACGGATTTATACCAAACTACTAATGCCTTCCATCACCGTCAACGGCTCGCAAGAAGAGAATACGGAAACAATCATCATAGAAGACCCGTTCATCACACAAATTCTGAATATTGTAAATGAGAACCTGCAAAACCCGGAATTCAATGTGAAAAAACTGGCCGAAATGCTGAACATGAGTCAACCTACCCTTTACAGAAAAGTAAAACAACTCACTAATTTCACTATCATAGAATTAGTAAGAGGAGTCCGGTTAAAACGTTCTGCCGAATTACTGAGAAGCCGCAAATACAATGTTCAGGAGGTAGCCGAAATGGTTGGTTATAATGACATCCCCACCTTCAGAAAGCATTTTGTCGATTTCTATGGCACCACTCCCTCTACATTTAATAGTAAAGAAGATACGGAAGATAAAAAATAATCGTTAACAGCCAAATATTTTTTGAATTAAAAATCGTACCTTTGCAGCCAAATATATAGGTATAGTATGCAAGACATTAGAAACATTGCGATCATCGCCCACGTAGACCACGGAAAAACGACTTTGGTGGACAAGATGATGCTGGCGGGACATTTGTTCCGCAACGACCAGACAAATGGTGAACTGGTATTGGATAATAATGACTTGGAACGCGAAAGAGGGATAACTATCCTTTCAAAGAACGTTTCAATTAACTACAAAGGAACAAAAATCAATATTATTGATACTCCGGGACACGCCGACTTCGGTGGCGAAGTAGAACGTGTACTCAATATGGCTGATGGATGTATCTTATTGGTAGACGCATTCGAAGGCCCGATGCCGCAGACACGCTTCGTATTGCAAAAGGCATTACAGATCGGTTTGAAACCTGTAGTTGTAGTGAACAAGGTGGATAAACCCAACTGCCGTCCGGAAGAAGTATACGAAATGGTATTCGACTTGATGTTCAGCCTGAATGCTACAGAAGATCAGTTGGATTTCCCCGTTATCTATGGTTCTGCCAAAAATAATTGGATGAGTACTGATTGGAAGACCCCGACAGAAAACCTGGTTCCGTTGTTGGACGCTATTATTGAGCATATTCCGGCACCGAAGCAGTTGGAGGGAACTCCTCAAATGTTAATCACCTCTTTAGACTATTCAGCATATACAGGTCGTATTGCTGTAGGACGTGTACATCGTGGTACGCTGAAAGAAGGTATGAATATTACACTAGCAAAGCGTGATGGTAGTCTGATAAAGTCTAAAATCAAAGAGCTACATACTTTTGAAGGCTTAGGACGTAAAAAGACAAATGCCGTTTCATCGGGAGACATCTGTGCTGTAGTAGGTGTAGAAGGCTTCGAAATTGGTGATACTATCTGCGATTTCGAAAATCCGGAACCATTGCCCCCCATCGCCATTGACGAACCGACCATGAGTATGTTATTCACTATCAACGATTCTCCTTTCTTCGGCAAAGAAGGTAAGTTTGTGACTTCACGCCACATCCAAGACCGCTTGACCAAAGAATTGGATAAGAACCTGGCATTGCGTGTACGCAAAAGCGAACTGGAGGACGGTAAATGGATTGTTTCAGGACGTGGTGTGCTTCATCTTTCTGTCCTGATTGAAACCATGCGCCGCGAAGGATACGAATTACAAGTGGGCCAGCCTCAGGTTATCTTCAAAGAAATAGACGGAGTAAAATGCGAACCTATCGAAGAATTAACGATCAGCGTACCCGAAGAATATTCCAGTAAAATGATCGATATGGTAACCCGCCGTAAAGGTGATTTAGTTTCTATGGAAACACAGGGTGACCGTGTAAACATTGAGTTTGATATGCCTTCGCGCGGTATTATCGGTCTTCGTACCAATGTACTGACAGCATCGGCCGGAGAAGCGATCATGGCTCACCGTTTTAAATGCTACCAACCATACAAGGGCGAGATAGAACGTCGCAGCAACGGTTCTATGATTGCTATGGAAAGCGGAACAGCTTTTGCATACGCTATTGACAAATTACAGGATCGTGGCAAATTTTTCATTTATCCGCAAGACGAAGTATATGCCGGCCAAGTAGTAGGTGAACATGTTCATGAAAACGACTTGGTTATCAATGTAACTAAATCGAAGAAGCTTACCAATATGCGCGCATCAGGTTCTGATGACAAGGCACGCATCATTCCTCCGGTAGTATTTTCGTTGGAAGAAGCATTGGAATACATTAAGGAAGATGAATATGTAGAAGTTACTCCAAAGAGTATGCGTATGCGTAAAGTGATTCTTGACGAAACAGAACGTAAGAGAGCTAACAAAAGCTAATCAATCTACCTTTAATATAAAAAATCCCGGAGACCATATTATCTTCGGGATTTTTTATATTTAATCTACAAACTTTACTTTACTAACTTCTCTAGGTTTAGCAGCCGGCATTTCATCGGGATAACCGAAAGCAATCGCATAAAGCAACTCATACCCTTCACTGAATCCCAACTGTTTCATATATTCGGCAGCTGCAGGTGATTTCATGAAACGCACAGGCCCTCCCAAACAGCAGGAACCTATTCCCATTGACCAAGCAGACAAAATCATATTCTCACCCAACAGACCACAATCTATCTGTGACATATCATATGCAGGATCGTTAGCAATAAACACTACTGTAGGAGCATTATTGAACATATTCTGAAATCCCGGACGTTCTGCCGCTTTGGGATTTTCTTTTTTGAAAATTTCAGTCAAACCATTGATAAATTCCGGATTATCTACTACACGAACCTCCCATGACTGTTTATTCATTCCATTAGGTGCATTGATTCCACATTCCACTATAGTCTGCATTTTTTCACGTTCCACAGCCTTGGGCTTATACTTCCGTATACTACGGCGGCTCATAATAGTTTCTATTACAGGGTCTACCTGACTCACGGAAACACTATCCGTAACAACTTCCTTCTGTTGAGAACCTTGCGATGTACAGCTGCATAATACGAACATACCTGCACCAACTAACATTAATCTAAATAATTTCATTTGCTATCATATTTGGTTTGCAACAAATCTAGGCATTTTCAAGCATAAAAAAAAGTGGTTCCCGATAGGAACCACTTTTTATATGTTAAATCTGTAAAATTCAGATTACAATTTCGGACCGGCAGCAACCAATTTCTTACCTGCTTCGTTACCAGTGAACTTAGCGAAGTTCTTGATGAAACGACCAGCCAAGTCTTTTGCTTTTTCATCCCACTGAGCAGCGTCAGCGTAAGTGTCACGAGGATCAAGGATCTTCGGATCAACACCCGGCAATTCTGTAGGAACAACGAAATCGAAGTAAGGAATAACCTTAGTAGGAGCCTTATCAATAGAGCCATCCAAAATAGCATCGATGATACCACGAGTATCGCGGATAGAGATACGTTTACCAGTACCGTTCCAACCAGTGTTAACCAAATATGCTTTAGCACCAGTCTTTTCCATCTTCTTAACCAATTCTTCAGCATACTTAGTAGGATGCAATGACAAGAAAGCAGCACCGAAGCAAGCAGAGAATGTCGGAGTCGGTTCAGTAATACCACGTTCTGTACCAGCCAATTTAGCTGTAAATCCAGACAAGAAGTAATACTGAGCTTGTTCAGGGTTCAAGATAGATACCGGAGGCAATACACCGAATGCATCAGCTGACAAGAAAATAACTTGTTGAGCGTGAGGACCTTTAGAGATAGGTTTAACGATGTTTTCGATATGATAGATAGGATAAGAAACACGAGTGTTTTCTGTTACGCTCTTATCAGCGAAATCAATCTTACCGTTAGCATCAACTGTTACGTTTTCCAGCAAAGCGTCACGTTTGATAGCAGCGTAGATATCGGGTTCACTTTCCTTATCCAAGTTGATAACTTTAGCATAGCAACCACCTTCGTAGTTGAATACACCTTCGTCATCCCATCCGTGTTCGTCGTCACCGATCA